>Ga0224511_10000674_pt1 | contig 17545 bp, 8 predicted proteins | sample SF_May12_sed_USG_2_FD_169988 | JGI IMG/M metagenome (GOLD analysis project Ga0224511, IMG submission 169988) | Sediment microbial communities from San Francisco Bay, California, United States - SF_May12_sed_USGS_8_1 | ecosystem: Environmental > Aquatic > Marine > Sediment | place: USA...
TACGTTTTTCACTCTTTGTAGACTGATGCTTTGGTGAAGCCTAATGAAACCATTGTGACTATCTGGTCAGAGCAACTAAATAAAATCTTACGACGGCATCAGAAGCCAACTGTGAGGAGAAAGAATGATTTTGATGCAGAAGAGCAGGTAGTAATATTCAATATTTCATTAAAAAATTCCTTGACAGTTGTTGCTTTCTTTATTAATGAATTTATACTGAATTATGACTCGGCTGGAAAGATTTTATAAAACATAAAAACTGAGAATCAGTGGCCCATGCGCTTGCCTCATTAGAACCAAGCACTCTAAACTCTCTCAAATCGAATCTATTTAGTACTAATACCATGGAAACAATCGACAAAAATCTCGACACTGTTGATCTTTAAATTTGTAATTCATCTAAGTTGAGCGTTTTGAAATAATTGTTCTATCTAATGTGGTATGGTATAGTGCACAATTTGTGTCATGTGTCAGTCTACTCGCAGGTTACCAAGCGATCCAGACTCAGTGAGAAGGTGACTGATGCTGACTTGGATGAGCTTGAGAATCTCATCACTCGAATTATCGGGCTACCTATGAACAGTGGTCAAAGTCAGCGTCTAAGCCGACTTGCCCAACGAATTCTCTCTACGACTTGAACTTGACAACAGGTACAATCTACTCTATACATGCCAAGGCCATTATGAGTTTTTACTGCCTTATGCATGATTAATATGGTGTATGAAGTTTATATATGTAGGCTATTTCCGCCCTACCTCTAGTCACAAAGAACAATTTTAAAAGACTTCTCATTGTTGTTCATATCACCCACCTGTTTGGAATACAGTCAAGTAGAAATCATTTAAATGAATGAATACATACTTGGCGTCAGTCGTTATTCCGACGATACTATAGCGATGCAGTTGCGGGATGGACAGGGTCGACATACTAAAGCTGGTCATGCCCAGGGTTAGCTCCACCCTACCAGAATACCCGCTGATTCAGTGTGATGCACGAGCTACAAGACTGAACGGATGGTCCAGGGAGGTTGGGGGTCATCAACCTAAGCCATTTGTTTACACGTTACCCGCCAAAATTCGGCTGCCTTAACGAGAAGGAAGAGGTGGATCTTTAACAACTGTGAAGCGATCTTAGCCCTACTTGTCCACTGGTGTTCCAAAGCCACGCTAGCAATTTTGAATGAGAAGCTTGCTAAAGGCCCGTACCAGAAAAAAACACCCCTCCGGCAGTGAGGTTCGAACCCGCAATCCGATAGATGCGATCTCGTAATATTTTGCAGCTCCAGGTAACAAAATTTTAAGCAACTCATTAATTTTTTTAAAAACACCAGCTATGTAATACAAGAACATAGTAGCACCCAAAGAGATAGGTTCATTAGTGTGTGGTACGCTTATAGAATAAGTAAATTTTATGTATTTTATGGGTTGTCATTGTCTCTTCAATGTGTTTGCAAGGGACAAAAAAGGCCAGAGGTGTCTTTGCATATGTCACTATATTCGGGTTGTGGGAGAGCTCAGCGGTTAGTGCACTGGGCTCCAGATCATATAATTCATGGCCATATAGGGTTTCCACTGTGATTGCAAGCTCCTCAAATAATTCCCTGTTCAAAGACGCAGGGTTCCCTCTCAGTGAGGAGTCTGACTAGCTCACAGTGCTCCCTGCCGCACCATAATGGGCTGGTGAATAATCAGGATCTAGGTGATAACTCTGTATGACTATGAGGGCTCTTCCTGTATAAAAAGTAGACCAATCAGTTCAAATATTGCCTTTATAAATCTTTGTCTCCTTAAACCAATTTTTTATATGAAATCGCTGGACTAGCCCACCATTTGAGTTATCAAGTTATCCAATAATGCAAATAGGTAAACATTATGGTAAATGAGAATAGTCACACTGATTGGATGCAATCCCAATATGTTAATAATTCGTTCCACAGTTTGGCCTTTTGTAACATTATATTTTATACTCTAACACATATAGCAGCTCTTATGGCATCATAGGTACTAAGTATGTTTTCATAAAATATTTATTGAATAAAATTATGCACTGTTGATTGAGCGGGAACTTTACCTAAGATAAAAGGTGAAGATTGTTCTAGTTTTAATCACCAGTTGACTTTGGTAGCGAACTCTCCCAAACATAACAATCCTTGTCATTGTCAGTCGTTAGAGGGTGAGATAAATGTTGCTGGAGTGTACACAGCCCTTTTCTATCATAATCAAAGCCTTCACAATTCGAAAGTTTAATGCATTTAAAAGCGCAGGTTTCAATGGTGTGTCCTTCGAGGAGTAATCCTGACTGTCCACATGTAAACCCTTTGTTTACTATGAAGGACATTTTACCAGTCAGGGTGGCAGGTCGATTCCTAGTTCGGAAGCTCCTTTTAACCGTGATGATCTCTTGTAAAACAGGATCATGGAGAACGGCTTGATGTGGTGAGTCTAAATTGTTAACAGTTTTCGGGTAAAAGTTTTTCCATGGATACCCCGAAAAAACAAATATTTCTTCTGGGTTGATTTCAAAATGTTCCTGTTGGCGATTATAAACACCTTTGCTAATATCACCTGTCTTCTTTACGATAAGAAGATCAGGTCCTAGAAAAGCTATATGAGCATAACCACATGTAGAGATAGGTTTCCATATTTCTGTTTGAGGTGTCCTTGTCCACGCCGCACACTTGTCTGCGAGATAAAGCAGATTTAATGAATTCTCTGGAAACTCGCGAGTAAATCCTATTCCTGCTGTGAAATCATATTTTTCTATTACTCCGCTATTCCTAGATGGAACATATCTCAAACATTGTATATATTCTGAGCTATCTCCATTGAAAAATACTGAGATGGAACTTTCCCCACACGAAGCGCTGTATGGATTTTGAATCCGAATTTGGTTTTGTCCTCCTTCTTCTATTTCGGGGTTATCCTCCTCTCCCAGATAAACTGTTAGAGCCCCAGTGTCACTTAATATATAGACAACATGACGATTAAAATCCATGACCAAAACTTGATCAATTGTCGCGCAGAAATTTATATCGGTAAAGTTAGCAGCTTCAGAAACACCTTGTGTCAGTTGAACTATTTCATCTCCTTTCAAACTGTAGACATTGGTTTGTGTAATAAGAAGCATTCCACCTTCATTCCATGGGTTGTACGAGATTACGCGCACATCATATGGGTCGAAGGTGTCATGAGTTGAGTAATATTTGGTAAACTTATTAATGACAACTGTGGAACCTAAAAATGAAAAATAAGTGATAATCTCTTTGCCAGCTAAAATAGCAAACATGGCTGGCAATGAAAAGCGGTTGTTGATCGGTTGTTGATCGGTTGTTGATCGGCAAACCGTCAAATATTTATGGAGACCTCTCGGATGTGCAATGTCTATCGAACATAGAATATGCTATCGAACTACTACCGGATGTTAGCTTTGAGTCACTGTGAAACTTTCAACGTGATTAAACCATAAAAAATAAAAAAGTGACAAATGTTGCATGAAAATATTCCAACTAATGTTGAGTCAAATAGGAAGACCAACACTGCTGTATAGATGAAATCTTAAAATTAAAACTGCCCAAAAAATGAAAAGTGCGTTTTGTGTGTGAAAGCAAATTGAACTTTACCTGTTTGAAGCAGAAAGAGCAGTGTGACATAAAAGAGAGAAGACATGCTACTTCTCTTGACCGCGTTAATAAAATAATATTCTAGTTTTGTTTCATTACAATGCTTATATATGTCTACTCAAAATTGATCGCTGTTTGGTCGTTATATCCTGTTTCCTGCTAAATTCAAACATTGTGTATACATAGCTAAGAGAGTAGAACCAAAATGGAAATGAGTTGAAGTGAATATTGTCTAAGTCTGAGTAGGGTCTCTGATTCCATTTTCCATTTGAGCGCTTGTTTGTCTTCCATGACGCTAAATAAAGAATGACCACCCAAATAGGAAGGCCAAATTCTTGATGGGTGACGCGTAAGCAGATGGCTTATAGGTTGACTGACCCCTGATCAGGAGCCTGAGGAAGGGAATGCAATACCTTTTAAAAGAAAAGAAGGGGGCAAGCTGTTGGGTCTGTAACGGCATCCATATAAAAAGAAACAATCTTATTGTTGGTAAATGATACTGGCAGGTGATCTGGCTCTTCAGCATGTGGCGGATGGTGGGACGAGTGCAGAAGTACTGTTTCACATGCCCCACCAACGGTCGTTTGCTAAATAGCTGGGTCACCTGATCAACCACAAAGTGTGCTACATGGGAATTATATTCTCTTTGGCACAACTCCCGGTTTCACCAGTAATACCGCATGTGTAACTTGGTACACTGATCCATGAACTCATCTTTATTTTAATATCAGCTGATATCACACCAACCGTTTGTTGAAGAAAATTATTTTCTTAGCTGGTCATTGATTTCAATCCCGATGAATGGCCCACTTATTTTTAGCTAAAATAGCTTTTGGGTCTAGATAAATCCCAGCATCTTCGTTCTTTGGGATTTTCCCTTTGACCTGCATGCCTGCATGCAGTTATGCTTACCAAATAGAATGCCGAGGTCATGTTGATTCCAGATGCCTGATTCCATTCTCAGATACGAGAGATACTGAAACTAAAATGAAAGTTCCCTACCTTGAATGGGTACTTTTATGACATGCTATATTGAAAAGGTCCGAAAATTTTCAAGCCAAAACAAGAACCACCTTCTTTTTACTCTATTCGGATACTTGGCCGTCCTCATAAGCCTGAGGCTTGTTGGAGCAGTTGGAGCTGGGACCTCCTAAGCCTGAGGCTTGTTGGAGCAGTTGGAGCAGTTGGAGTTGAAATATATGTGAGGAGCTCATGTTCACAGCAGGAGCCAGCCATGACCAGGATTTGAACCCAGTTCACAGTTGTGAGCCCAGCGCTCTACCACTGACCACTCCACTATTCTTCATTCACCAAAATGGGCAATCTTTATCAGAAGTAGACAAATCCAAATTGTATAGTTTTTATAAGTATGTCAGAATGTAAATCTTTTGTGGACATCTGCGTGGTGGAGGCATCCCATGGACTACAACCTGCGTGTGTAGCATTCAGCTTTGTTGTAGTGAGAGGCGAAGCCTGCACTAGGGTTAAATCCTTGATCCTGGTAGGAGATGTTATTAATAGCAAAATTCAATGTAACTTTGTGTAACTGAAATGCTAATCTACACTTGTTTGACTCCTTAGGTTTTCAACAATTGTTCAGTGATTTAGGTAGCTATTGATTCACGATCATAGATTTATTGAACCTATGGAATTGGTTTTATGTGATAAAATTCAATGAAAAAAAAATAAATACTGGTAAATTAAGTCATGCGCTTTGTGAATACCTACGTATTGTTCTGCTGCCTAATTCATGATTATGTTGATAAATCAATGAGTGTAAAGCCTACCCAAAGCTAATCTCCAGAGCAATCTAATGCCTTAATTCTCCTATGTGACCTATAAGGTCAGGCATGCGTACCATTTCTTGGGATTATTGTAACCTCCAGTACGTTGCTCTATAGTAGAAAAATATCTATAACGGCATTGTCCTTGTCAAAAAAAGGTGGACAGAGTTTACACCACCATTCAATTTTGACATGGCTTATTCATGGAATAACCGGGGTGAAGGGGTCGGTTAATGGATAATGCACTGACTGGGTTTAGAATCACGAGTCTTTGGCTCGATTTCCTGACATGGACCCACTTCGTATTTCACCCTCGTTGGATTCAGATCCCGGCATGAAATAATAGAGACCGACCACAAAGTAATCTTCTCTATGGAGCACACAGGTGCAGAAAGTCCTCTAATCATATATCCTGGAAAAATGCCCGAGTCACCAACTCAGTAGGTCATATTCTGGTCTAGTCTTATTTCATTGACATGGCCAGGACATAGAAGAAGAAACTAGACCACCGTACATAGATGTTGAAGATCGATGGTGGGGATAGGAAAGGCATTCAATAATTCCCCCATGAACATCGACACGGTCTTTCTATCCACTAATGAGGAGGCAAACTCCTTGACCCTGCGCAAGAAATCATGATGTGGATTATAAGAAAAGTGTGAGAGAGATGCCACAGGTACCCTGGCAACTCCACAGTAGCAGGGAGAGCGGAGGTGTCACCCTGTTGATCACTTAAGCCTTTGTTATTCAGACACGCTCACTGCATGGTGGCCAGGCGCCAGTGTATGCTCCACCAGAGCACCCAGCGAAATCTTTTTATATGCCCAAGCAGTGCATTTCTATGTGGCATCAAACGGAAGCCCGGTATACATATAAAATATACCACCAACCTATTCTATCTAATTCCAATGCGATATGAGTAAACAATCACCTTTGCGCTACATGTTTTACTTTTATGACTCCCAAAATACAGATGTGTTATGCATATTGCATACGAGTCATACTATACTTGGCAAACTAATGTTGTTTTACCAGTTTGTAGTAGTTTTAGTTTACATGAAAATGAAAAAAAAACAAATAAAAATAGGGTAAATTCAGAAAAATGGTGGTTCTATTTGTATGCGACTGAGCTGAAGTTGAGCATTCCCAAGAAAGCCAAGGGTGCTATCAGGGAGCATCCGGCGTTTATTCACTATTGAGGTGATTAGGGTTGTCCCCCATGCAAAAACTTGTTTTTGCGTTTGAAGCGCGGTCACAATTCTTTCTGAGTTGTGCCAATATTAGGCATATATCTAAGGTGAAAATAGCATGATGATTAAAGATTGATTATGTCGTTTATTGTCTTGCTTTTGTACAGGCGACCCTAGCATTTCGGTGCACACATTTGTTGCTGAGATCTGTGTTATGAAAAGATGGGATTAGCTTCCCCCAAAATCCATCACAAACTGGATACCGAATGCATATATGCTGACGCATCCAGTGGGGAGACCTCAATTAAGAGATTTTAATTTTGTAACAGGAGAGCAGAATCTGGTTACTTTTGTAATATCAGAGAATAATAATCTAAGCTAACTGTGTCTCGAATTCTTCTTCATCTGCTGGCTGCCTCCCTGCGCGGGGTTGCTGGTGCGGGGTCGCCGGTGCGGGGTCGCCGGCGCGGGGTCGCCGGTGCGTGCTGTTGAAGGCCGTTTCATTTGAGTACGGTATGATTTTTATGACCGCATGTCCTTCCTGCCAGAAACCTTCTTCTTTCATCCGGGCTTGGGACTGGCACTGAGGTGTACTGGCTCGCTTCTCCTAAGTAGCAAAATATTTCAATTTAAAGACAAAATAAAATAAAAAAGGATATATTTCAGTGCTGAGGTGTTTATTAAATCTAAAGGGTAACTATATTACATAACAGATTGGAAAGTCATTTTGGCACACAGCCCATGCTCATCTCAATGGCAGAGGTTGTTCTACACACGTAGAACCGATACCTCAAGAGTTACAGGTAAGCTACTGCTGGTGCTTAATTTACCACCTATTTGCTACACATGGCATATCGCTCACTGCGCTCAATATATAAGCCGTCATTAAATTATTTATGTACCGTAATTATGCTAGCCATCTAAGTTGAACAAAGCCTATTCGAGCACAAAAGGTTTTCATGGGATTGAGCAACAAAGGGTATAGCTTTTACTAGGTATTAACACTTGGTGAGCTCTCAAAAGCCATTCTTGCCTTTGTTACCAATCTAAACTAGAAAAATTCATTGATCGCTGTAACTAGCCCGTGTTATGGCAATTATATTATTCTTCGGTTGAGTGAATGGGTTGTCCATGACCAGACCCTAGCAACTATTGTAGCAATGAACAAATTACCAAATGACATAACATGGAACCAGATGGAATAGGCCTGCTATGCCATGCACGGGAATCACATGGGGAGCTCACACTCATAGCAGGAGCCTGGCATAATCAGGCACACACTTGGACCACTGACAGGACACTGATCAAATCGAAAATCGGACGATCTCGAGCCATATGGCTGTGCCACTGCTTTCTATCCTACAATGATCTTGCCACTGAGCTATCCTTCTATTCTGCCGTGCCCAAATTGCTGTGCAAATGAAACTGTAAATGGGATTTGATGCCAAAAAGACAAGAGCGTCTTTGATTTAAGGTCCATTAAGGTGTCCGGGTACTAACCATCCTACGGATTGAGAGATACACTGGTCATGGGTATATTTACTCAGTACGGGTTACTGGTACAGTATTGTGATGTTAGGGCTCTGGATCAGCTCCATGGAGTGACCCATTGGCAGTGTTTGCTACTACACCTGTCTGCAGGAGTTTCAATGTACTTCTATTGACACGTTCTTCCTGTGCCAGCTTTCTATCCACCTTGCTTTATTTTTCATTTCATCATGCCAATTGAGCTGGATGGAAACTTTACTGGCTAAAGCGTTTGGCCCATGACTCCGGGTTCTAGCTCACATCTGGTCACGCTGAGCTCCCACTGCGAGTGGAGCTTATTAATAATTATCAGTTCCTACCATTCCAAAACAGGCTTAGGCGGCCCGCTGAATAGGATTGCCTAATGCCACTGCAGATCAATGGGAAATACAAAAAAATTATCAGATGAAAAATGGTTTCTATCCTTTCCCCTATAACCATTCTCGTCAAATCATAAATGGTTCTGTAGTTATACTATATCCAAAAATATATACTTTACTTGTAAATTCATATAATCAGTCAGCGTATTGGATGAATGGGATGAGCGCCAAAAATACAAAAAAAGACTGTGATAACTGCCTCGATCATTAAACATGGCAGTACAAAATTAAAGTTCTAATTTTTCGCCCTTCGCCATTAAACTAAATAGGCACCTAAGTACATATAAGTCTATTGGTTCTGTCACTAGATGTTAAAGAGACAGTCGACCTAAAATCAACCTTCACCATGCCCTTTGTTGAGTCTCTGAGCTGATAGAGCAAACACAGTTCCTTAGAATAAACTTCAGGTCGAGCGCGCCGTGTGACATCAACTCCGACAGCAGGCCTGGCTTGTTGGTTGAAACGTCATCTTGGGACTCGTCCCTATACCCTCAATGGAGGTTTTGCTGTTTTTCGCGCCGTATTTCCTCATTTCAATGAAGATCGAACGTACCCTCCGGGTTATTGATATATATGATTGCAGGGGGGGGTGATGCGCAGAAATTAGGCTTAGGTTGACTGACCAACAATCAGCCAAAACTATTTGCTGAGTCCTGCAGCACAAGGCTTCACTGTTGCAGAGTCAACAGATACCCTGGTAGAGAGGGAATGGCTAGTGGACATGAGCATAGTCAACTTTCACTGTGTCAGCCCTGCCCAGGGATCGAGTTGTAGCTTCACCTGAAGCAGCATAATCGTCTTCTGAGATGATGAATGATGACCATAGATGATCGCGGATAATTTCTAGTTCCCTTTGTACTAGCAACATGCAGCCAGTGCGTCCATATTTTAATAAAATGCATTCGGCTATCCCCTGAGTTTCCCTAATTATTCTGGTGTAACTACAGGAAGGAAATGATGAGTCACTATGCCGAGCGACACAATCACAGACAGCGGATCTAGTCCCAGCAACGTGTACATGTAGTATACAAATCTGCGGGATCCATGGTAGATTGACTTTTAAAAGAATGCAATTAACAATGTCCATGACATGGGAGCAGCCGTGACTAAGTGGTTAGAATAACAACTTGAGTGCACGGAGTCGATGTCGTGACTTTGAATCCCGGAAAAAACACAAATGGTTGAAATGGCAAAGGCATCCGGCCTTGATTCATTCCTGAGGTCCGATCAAGTCTCCCTGTTCGTCAGAGAATAACATCATGACCCCACAAAGGGAATAGAAATGTGGGGTGTAAGTGAACAAGAACATTGATCTGAATTTGTTACGTGATCTGAACTATAAGTTACTTGAACTGAGATTTGGTAATGAAGTCGTATACCTATATGATTGATATGTTGCTAAAGTGACCAAGTCTTATGCGGCGCATTGAATTTATATGATATCCCGTTGTTGCTATGAAAATCGACACATGATTGGGGTCCTGTGGGGGCATAAATTTTTTCCGCACAAAAAAGAAAAGGGAATTAAAGTTCAACATCTCATTGCTATGGCAAGATTCTCTTAATCATTTTTCCTTGCTGCGCGTATATAAGGTGGTTTGGGCTGCAACTGATTTCACCTAGTGTAGTTAGTTTTCTTTACATGTTGGGTTCGAAGTTCATTTACATGTACTGCATAATTACCGTTATCAAGGAGAATAAAATTTTCCCATGATAATTCACGATATTCTAATACTGCTTAACGATGGGCTACAACCTTTCTACGTAGGTAAACTCATTAGTTAAAAAGGAAGGCGTAATCATCCCGATAGGGAATCACGGTGTTTGCTGCATTGGCCGTCTATGACATGCACACACAATCACAGCTGAACCAACCCATTTAACATAACAGGCGTGCGCCCTGACTGAACAGCCCTTTTGGCAACATAGTACAATATAGCATATACTTCTTCTTCTATGAACAGTTTAAGGATTTAGAGTCAATCCGAAGGGCATCGTATGCCTAATTTGGTTCCATGATATCACTGAATGGTAGTTTTAGAGATTGGACATATACATAGATTATACTATGAGGAATATGCTTGTGTTATATTATACAGGACCTGCTCATAGGCTTACAGTGATGCACGCGGGACCCAGACTCAATCATTTACAGTAGATCATTGCTTTGCTTAGCCCAATTAGATATCCGCTTGGATGTTATTCCCATTGCTAGAAGCCATGCAGTTAGTCTACGATTAGCACCCAGCCTATGGATGGTATAAGCTATAAGTGTACTAACGGGCCTTCATCATAAATCCTGCTCTGCAGTAATTCAAGGGACGTGTCAGTCTGAGAGTTTGAGCGTTGATATAGAAGTTCTTTGAATTGCACTGGCTGATTTTTTGTCCAACTAATCGCTACGGTTGTGTTGTTCATTTACTTACCATTGCCGACTTGAGAGGGCCACAATTTCAGCTAAATTTAAAAAAATACCATGACCATTACTTTATTTCAGTTAAAATGGTTTATACCAGTTCAGAACCCTAATTTCCAAGTGTTTTAGTCTACCTGAAAGAAGACAACTTCATGATTGAATCTGAACGAACTATCCGCATAGCAGTTAATTGGACGAAAACCGGCTAGTGTGGCAGTACTTTGTTCAGTGATGCCACAGGTGCCCGATGTAGGCGCCCTTTTGATAGTGATTTCTTTCGTCAATGGAGGGTAACTGATATTACTCCAGTGCATTTATGATGAATACAAACTGCAGATAACAGATAGTAGTGTTTATTGAACTTTTAGAACCACAAAAAGAAAAGTATTTTGGTCAGTCGTGTATAGAATAAAATAACATACACAAGGCAGAGAAGAAGATAATGCCTTAAGATTGATCAAGCCCATTCTAAATTCACATTTGTTCATATCACAAACGCAAGCAGACTAAAACATCATTGTCTAAACAGCGCAGATGAGCATCAGTGGATTCAAACTGTGCTCTTGAAGGAGGCATAACAATGCTTGCATACAAAAACAATCAATGATTACTGAGCATCACAGACTCAACTAGGCTGTGTATTTACAATTTTAGGGTTTCATTATGAACAAACTATTAGTTTGGAAGCTTCAAAAAATACTGTAGCTAGTTTTGTTAGCTACTGAGACCAATACAATGGACGGAGCATATTGAGGTCAAAGAAAATGTAAATCACGTCTGCTCTTAGGCAGAAGATCTCAAAATGTTCGCATAAATTATTGGCAACGCGACAAAGTTAAGCAGTTGGCCGATTTTTCCTACATAGTGGAGCCAATTTGTGGTAACTTGGTCCTTGTGTTAAACTTGACGTCTTCTGATATAGGCGTGATTTTGGCGGGTTTGGCACTGGATGCAATCTTACTGATGGCAGCCCGTGTGGCGGACGCACGGCGCGATACACTCTGGTTACTTTCCTCGGAGTGGATATTCTTGGGGAGTCGTCGGCGTAGCCAGGCGTGTCTCAGTGCCTGAGACGGTGTCATTCTAGCCGCAGGATCCCACTCCATACAGCGACGCATGAAGTCCAGGAACAGAGGATCATCGCAACCCTTCAAGGCTGTTACCAGATCCTTAGAGCCAGGAGGGCCTCTTATTTTACCTCGTCGTGATCGACCACCTACAGAAATGCACATTCATAAGCATCCAGGCAGCGATTTTGAGGAGTGTACGCATACTGAGGGTGATCGGAAGTGGACGGCGAGCCTTGGTTAGTCTAATTATTTCACCGCCCAACTAAAAGGCTCTAGGCTGTAACACTCACAAAGGAATCAACCAACACCCAGCTGATCGCTCAACAAAGGGATCTTATGACTGCTTTCATTACGATGTGGACCCTAATAACAAAGTCTTTGTGAAACATCTAGATTAGTCTGATCGTATCACTAAAAAGGAGGCTTCAAAACGTGAAACTCAACATTAAAAGAATGTAACTGAACCCAGGGTTTACCAAGCAGCCGTATCTCAATTGATGAGATAGGTTTGGATTTGCACAGGAACGCATTCTTGATACCTGAGATGAAAACATGGGCCAATCTGAATCCGAAGAACGTGGAAATTGGAAGCCCAAAAACTCTGAAATAGAAGTGCCTGGATCATTAACTAGGCCTATCCTAGTAACATTAGAGGGGAGAAACAAAGTGATTTGTGACACAATGGTCTTTTTATGTTAATTTGGCAGAATGAGGCCAGGCGTGCTACAGTTTTCTGGTTCACACGGCATCAACTGGGCCTAAAACTAAAGATACTTGACTTGTATTGGGGTGCAAACAAAACTCTCTTTAATGCATGGAAGCAGTCGCTTGTGCTGCTTATGCTACAAAGAACAAAGGTATAACTCGCCTATTTGCACAAGTCCTGTGTTGTCAAGATGGCCAATATTTGAATTTGTCTGCAGTTTGAATAACCAGGCAACCACAAGGCGATAATGAACTAGAATCCAGCTACTAATACACCTCAGTGGGCTTCAAAGGCAGCTATCTATCAGTTCCCACTGTTGCTAGACTGAAGTTACTTTTTTGATGCAGTCCGTTAAATACCCATACTGTAAGGCAAGTGCCCAGTTTTAGAAGTTATCAGACACAGACGGGTCTAAAAAATCTCGTGTTGAGTGACTTGTCGCTTGGCAGAAGACACTAATTTACCAGTCGACATAAAAGGAGGCCGAGTGTTTTGAGTATTCCTAAATTAGATTAGCGCAGAGGACTGTCAACTAATCTTATTAGGAGTAAATTTTATTGGCCAGGGGGCAGGGGGTGTCAGAGCTAGTCCTGTCCAGTGGTAGCGGTTCTTTGTGATTGTGAGTGTCCAGAGGGGTGTCACTCAGAGACAAAAGAACTAATATGGATCCAAAGGTGCTAGTAGGTAATGATAATGGTTTTAACAAATGTGTTCTGTACACAGTAGAAAACCCACTACTGCTGCTAATTACCTAAGTGCATACATGAATATCTATGGTCACTTCGTCATCAATACAGCTATCGATTTCCATCAAAAGTAGGATCAAAACAGAGGGCTCCAGGGGTCTGGGGGCAGGAAGCTCCTCAAGTCTACAGTTTTGGATGATACTGCGGAGATACCCTCATTTCACAGACGAGTTTACCGGGCTGATGGGTTTTAAGTGATGACATTGAATGCTGTAATACAAGTTGTTAACAAGGTTCCAATAAGACACAACTTGCCTACAAAAACCTACAGATCTTCCCTGACTTCAACATTGGTTAGGTCTAGGTGAGTGAGTGCAAGGCCATCAAGGAAACGGTAGACTAATAGCAAGTATGGAGACGGGCGGTCTGGTAATTATCCTACCTTGTAGTACAGTGGAACCGTCAGGCATCTCGGCGACTGTGCAGTAGCGAGGATAGCCTTTGGACGAGATGAAATTCCTCGCTCGTTTGGATTGATCAAGAACTTTCTGCGGAGGCATACCGAGTAGTTCGATGATAGTGGCCAGTTGGTCGCCTTCATCCTCTCCAGGAAACAGTGGGTATCCAGTGAGTAGCTCAGCCAAAATGCATCCCAAAGACCACATATCTATCGGCATGCCATACTTGGCCCCTAGGATTACCTCGGGAGCGCGATAAAACCGAGACTGGATGTATGTGTATATTCTTTGATGCTCATAGCAACTCGACCCAAAGTCAATGACCTTCACACCGGAACGACCTTGCTGTTTAAGCAGGATATTTTCAGGCTTGAGATCACAGTGGATGATGCGGTTTTTGTTCAGAGCATCGAGACACTGCAGCATAGAATGAGCGAACTTCCTTACGAGCTGTAAGCTGAAACCTTGGAACTTGTTTTTTTTTATCAGCTCATACAAATTCATGCTTAGCAGCTCAAATGTTATACAGATATGATTACGGAAGGTAAAGTTTTCGTACATGTGTATGATATTCATAGTGTTATCCTTGTCTTGTTTACGAAGATGCTCAAGGATGCGAATTTCCTCTTGAGCTTGGCGGTGGAATCGTTTTTCATTTCTTACCATTTTGAGAGCAATATGGGCGTGAAGCTTATGGTCATATGCCTTCACTACCTGACCGAAACTGCCTTTACCGATAACTTTCAGAACTTCATATCGATATGCAATATGATCATGTGGAGTGTGGAGATAACTACCATTCTCATCATCGTATCCATTGTTGCTCGGACCACCCAACAATCCTTGTCGTTTCTTAGCATTTTGTCCAACGAAATAAATCTGAGGATAGTTGAATACTTCATGATGCTCGAATGATGAAAGTTTCTGCATATATTGTTTCATCGCAGTTTCTGGACTGATGGCTGCGCGTTTAGTAGCTGAGCCAGACTTCATACTTCCAGCAGAGTCCATTCGATTTAGGGTCTTGGGATTTGAGTGGGAGCCGGTAATTGCTCGGTCGCTATGCTGGTTGCTCACCACTTTGGTCGATGATGCAGTCTGTTTATCGTCATACATCGACTGCACTTTTACACCAGCTATATTTCCACTTGATCCTTGTTTGGTGAGGGGTGGTAGATGATGACTACTGTCCATGCCGTAGTGTTCTCCACCCAGTCTGCCCTGGAGGGGTATTTTTATCTTAGTCGACATGGTACTACTAGTACTACTATCACTATGTGACACTAGCCTCTAGATAATTTCCAGTAGCTCACAGAGGCATTGAGGAGAAAAGTGACGATTGAATCGAACCGACTGGAAGACACTCACAAGTAATCAGGTGTGCAGTACTATCGTTTGAGCTGTATCTCTGCAGATATACACTATGTATAACGTGAAAAAGTAGGCTGAGAAGAGCGATCTTGTTGAGCTCTTTCTTCATGGAATGTCAACTAGGCGATTGACTCGGCATGGGACCACGTGACCATGGCTGACCAATAGAGTCTCATCTGTTGCTTGGAAACAACGCCCTAAAAACAAAGGGCTGAATTAACCAATAACGGAGTTGAAGATAATCACGTGGTTTCCGCGGTTTGAATTCGACTACGGTAGGACAACTCCTAAGAGACCAAAATGTCGTGACCCAGCTTTCCGGTCTCTTGCGGCCAAGGAGCCCGATCGTAGAGTTATCCTCTCTATGGAGAACACCTGCCCAGATATACAGCGGTCGAGTCATAAACAGAGACATAGAAACAGAGATATAGAAACTTAGATCGCGATATTATCTTCACGAGACTTGCTGGGGATTACGAAATCGAGGCTGCCATTGTATCATATACAAAATAGCCTATTTTCAAACAAGCTCTGTTAAAAGAAATACTGGGCCAATCATATTAAACATAGTATCATCTGAAAGCTCCAAATCTACTCTATAAAAGCCTACCCAGGAAAATTAGATACTAGTCATTGTTTGGTCAGAGGGTCTTATTAGATAGGGGACAATGTGGATACTGAGATCATGTATAATCATATAGAGAAGATAACTCATATTATGGTCTATGCGCCTATACAGTAACAGTTACTTACCATTTTACCAGTAATAATGCCGAGTATAGATTATAAATCTGTGTAGATGTCTGGATGAGATTACTAGCTCACTGTTTGGAGAGCCTGTTGCAGTGCCAATTGAGTCCATGTACTACTGCGTGACGTAGGCTCTGTAATACCTGTCGTATTCATGTTTATGGGGGTGTCGCCAACTTGCTACAGATATGAGCCCATTTTGTGGAGACCTATTTATTCTACTGCAATATACATGTATGCCCAACATGGACACTTTGATGCTCCCATGACCATATATTTGGGAGCCATGTGTTGCCCATTTGAAAAACTAGTCAGGACTATTACCCGCTTGTTTTTTTGGAAATCTGGAGATGTCAGTATACGTAAAGCGCCCCACCTGTACAATTTGATCGGTTGCTAACGGATTTCCAATGGTAATCATTGATACTGATGGTCTGTTCTTTGGTAGAGTTCATCCATATCTCAGTCAGACATATGATGCTCGGTTTGTGGAGCTCCGCACAAGCAGTCAGTTTCACCACAGTTTCCATTCATTCAGTGATCGGCAGTTGATATACATCAGTGTGTGGTAATGGCTTTGAGACCTCTATGGTCTTATTGTTGCAGGAATTGTCAAAAGGTTTGCCGGTTGATGGCTCTGATGATTTTTGCTCGGTGACACTGATGAACTGGAAATGGGGCGATGGGCACCTGGCCCTCCTGACTCCACTTCTATCCCTATGCTACCTGCAGTCCTTTGTTTATAATCTTTTTGCTTGTTGCATATGACCCGTTCTGACACCCCTAGGGGCCATGTGTGTGAGATGACCGAGAGATAGCACATTCGATGCAATTTTTCCTGAATTAGTTAACCGATGCCTTCCTATATCCTTTGATTAATTAGCAGTGCATTTCAGAGATCTACGAGTTGATGCAGGTTTCATTGAAATGCCTCGGTATATGCTTGTACAATCAATTAATAACCAGGAGCTTCCAAGAGGCACAGCCTTTCAGCATGGCGCTTATCTTCAAATAACACAAACTATGGACGCTAACACGTGTCTTTAAACAATTCTGATCAGATTCGTGTGAAAACTTGTAGTGCTATCATTCGATACATATCTTTCTTCTATCATTTCTGAGTTTCTTCATACCGACATGGCAGCAATGATGTCATAGTTCTGTAATCGTAGTGGAGCAACAAGTTTTTCCCATATATTCTTTAGAATGAAATATATTTTTATAAATTCAGAGCCCAGAGAGGAGGATAAAAGCCCAATTTCCGCTGACTGCAGCAAACAATCTTATAAATCACTAAAGTCAGTTTACCCTAATACCGAGCACTCGCACGCACGACTCCTAGTCCCAGTGTGATACTGCCTGCATGCATGTCTCATAGAGTAAAGATAATGGCTGTGTAACTAGTTTACTGTAGTTCATATCTTATGTGAACATATGCGAATTGTGAAAGCAGAGTAGTATATCACTCAGTGTCAGTCAGTGACATAATGCCACTGAATCTACGAATCGATCGGTTTTGCCTTACCATAAAGCCAGAAAACCGAAGAGTGGATGGTTAGAGGCTTGGGCCTTTAGGTGTGGATTTCCC
>Ga0224511_10000676_pt1 | contig 17541 bp, 10 predicted proteins | sample SF_May12_sed_USG_2_FD_169988 | JGI IMG/M metagenome (GOLD analysis project Ga0224511, IMG submission 169988) | Sediment microbial communities from San Francisco Bay, California, United States - SF_May12_sed_USGS_8_1 | ecosystem: Environmental > Aquatic > Marine > Sediment | place: USA...
GATACACATACTTTAAATCCTGTCATCACGTAGCACAGTACTATGCTAATATGAAGTAAAAGAAAAGGGCGACATTCGGGTAAATATTCTTGCGTGGACAGTTTAAATTTATTTATAAATCGTATGTGGCCCATGTCGCAGCCAACAAAATTCTGCGTCGATAGATACCAAAACTATCATTTTAGTATTGTTAACGTTTTAGAAGTACTCGCGGTTGCCAAGCGACGATGGATGGAGGAAAGTCTTACAAATGTATGTACGTGTATTGGCATGTTGTTGGGACTTGTCGTTTCGAGTGTCGAGCAAGGGCGCCAACACTTCTGGTTGCCATAATTGCTGGATAGACGTGTGGTGTCTGAACAACATTTGTGAGTAACCGGTATGTTTTGACACCACAAACATGCCTCGCTATCTTGTATGTAGTAGTCAGCCTCTTTAAAATACACATTTATAGATAAAATGTAAGTAATGTGCAGTTCTGACTGTTCCGCAAGTGTCAATCATGATAATTTATAACAACACATGGTTAATTTTAATCCAATGGATTAGAGTCATATTGTCAGATGACAAACTGCTCTAGTAAATACAAAAGAAATCGTACTTCCTGATTGTTATAAACCGTATCACACGAACAAAGGGATACTACAGAAATAGGAGGAGTTTGAAAAATTGCGGAACTATGCATTAAAGCTATGCAATCACAATTACCTAATGGTAATACAACTTCTTTCTTTTTGTGCATTCATGCACAAAATATATTAAGGATATGCACATTCCGCACTTTAGTCTATCCCATAATGTACCACATCACAACACAGCTATTGTTGCCCCCTTCGCATTCAATTGAATTTGCTTTTACGCGTGCGGATTTCAATACTATTTCCGGCAATTTCTCATTTTAACGTCCCTATATGTCATTTACTGACCGCTTTATTACCACTTCCACAACCACCGATGTCCCCACTCCTTCCATTGAATATGCTTGCACCTATGCGACAACACTTTTACTTTAACGTCCTTATATATCATTCACTGACCCATATATAGGTCCGTATGTCATGTGTAATTCCAAAGGTCACTACTGACTCCACCGTTCCTGACTAAATTGTTTTATATACGGACATTTAATAGCTGGTTGCAGTGGTATATCGAGCAGTGTGCACACGAAGATCAAACTTGGAAATGTTTTACATTTACTTATTCAAATATACGTTCTAGAAAAATGTGATCATTTTTATCGCGTTCATTAAAACAGGTATATCTTATTTCGACACATTTTTTGTTATTCATAAACATATTTAAATGTTACTACAATGACTTCGTGTCGTAAGAGACGCCATTTAAAAACAAAAAAGACATCTGTATATTTTTTATGTTTTGATCAACAAAATACGAAAACATTTGTTAAAACAAGTATATAGATATATGAGAGCAAGTATGTAATAAAGAGCATTTTTGACCTGAAACAAAATGAGTTTTTGTGAATCTATGTGGCGTCATACATGCGGAAGTTTTGGAATTAATGCAGATGTGATTGTGTAAATATTTGACTGGTTGCCTAATGTTAAAATTCCACAAAATCATTGTCTCTAAAAATTAACTTAGTCGTGTACGTTATTGTTTATATACCAGTCTTACGATTTTATGCAAAATTAAAGTTTACAAGCGAGCATAACATTTTTTTTTGTATGAAAACGTAATATGTGAACTATAACCGGCTTACAGTTCACTATCCAACTCTCTGTCGGCTTTTTTCATGCGACACGTTTGACGAGTGTTGACAACTCAAGGTGCGATTACTTTGAGCGCTGATTGGTCGGGCGATTCCATTCTATAGAAACCCATTATTACTAAATAGACTGACCCATTTAATGATTTTAATGTATATTAAGCTAGTTATGAACCAATATATAGCAGAAATCGGTACTGAATTTGAAAATTTCGTGTGCTCTAGCTGACTCTGGAAATTGGTGAACTGTATACAGGTTATCAACTAAATATTAATTAGAACAAAGTCTGTTTTTAAATATATACCGATAACGTAATGTATGGCCATTGCAAGAGTCTGACAGTGTCTAAAATAATGTGTCAACTAACTCACATAAATAAGTAAATAAGTAAATATATTTTTATATTATTTATAAAACAGTTTAGAGAGCTTTATTTGGCGCGCATTGTTTTTGACCATGAAATTTAAAATCACCTTTGAAATGGTAACATAAGTCCGACATTTTGGTTTAATTTACGAAATGGCCTGAAAGAGAAAAATGACGTCCACTATTATGCATTAAATAATATCTTATTTTAGATTGTTCATTATGCTCACAAATCTGCAAAAAAACTTCAGTTTCATAACAACTTAGAATGTTACAAATATAGCATATCTTTGCAGTTCTACACTTGAAGGCAAACATGCATTTATATTCTAAGTTATACGAATCTGTTCAAGGACGTGGTTGGAACGACTGTGAAGCCTGCAAGTGTTGTGCCGGCAAGTGTGACCAGGATTCAAGGCGGGGACTGTGTGACGAGAAAGGGTGTGTGCCTGGTTACTGGGGTTGGGGTTGCGATCATGGATGTGGTGACGGTTGTCAGATTGGCACATGTGAGCGATGGGATGGCCGTTGTTCACCGTGTCGTAACGGATTTTGGCGAGGTGGGTGTGAGTTACAGTGTGGTGAAGGTTGTTCTTCAAATGTATGCCATGTATCTGATGGATCTTGTGGACCGTGCACGGACGGGTATTGGGGGACACGATGCGCCATAAAATGTGGTCAAGGTTGTCCATCAGATGTATGTAACGTGTCTGACGGAACGTGTGGACCTTGTAAGGGCGGATATTGGGGGACTGGTTGGGGAGACTCGTGTACCAAAACATGTGGCCACTGTAGTTCTGGTTCATGTAATCAAACGCACGGGATATGTGATCTCTGCGAAGATGGCTACTGGGGTCGGAATTGCGACCAACCATGCAGTGACCGCTGTGCCTCGCATGTTTGCGATCAGGATAGTGGTGACTGTATAAAGTGCAATGTTGGATACTGGAAACGAGATGGATATTTCAATGCCACCAATAGTGAAGGTGGGTGTACTGTGTGTCCCGAGACATGTCCCGCTGGCGCATGTCACCCAGAGACCGGCGACTGTCAGAGTACCAGTGAGTTCGTCTGGTATTTTATAGCTGGCATGTTTGTCAATACTCGATAAAATTGCTGTAAATTATAAAAATATAAATAGATATAGAAATGGTATAAACAGAGTGAAAGGTATTCAGCTATTAACACAATAATATAGTGTTATGATTCTGCTTTTGGTACGAAAGCTGCACCATGTATACCTTTGTTTTAGCGACCACAGGTAGCCATGGCTCCCTGTATGTTGTCGTAGGCGTATCCAGTGTCGGATTTCTGGTGGTAGTTGTCGTCATTGTTGTTGTCGTCTTACGAAGGTACATATATGGCTATACTAGCACAAATGGTTTTTATTAATTTGAATTTAAATATACATTCCAGAAACATTTTGTAAATAGTTTTTACAATATCAATCCCGGTGTAAAATATGTGTATAGTGAAACAATCAGATTGAAACAATCAGAAGCACATACACGCAAAGCGTAAACCGCAATATTTAAAAAGAAATATAATAAAATACCTGATACATGTATTGTGCAATAAATGTGTCAGTGTAACACACTTTGTTTACGGGCATGATTCTTATACCTAAAAAGCAATTATGAATATGTTTTTACAGACAAACTCGTTTGAGATCATCACCACAAATGAATTCTAAGAACCTGGAAAACACAGTAGTTTATGAAAACACGTCTAATCCACAAGGTAATCAAAGCACCTTGCATATATCACAAGATCTTCTGCACTACCAAGATCTGCTGAGGGGGTCTACATATGAACAAGGTATGCATTTACACGGTTCTGTTTGCCTTCGTACCTGGGTACGTCTTAGATTGACATCGCTATCCTTAATCGCGGATCAAGTAAATTGTCCGAAAATGACAAACTTACAGTAGCCTAACAACCGTGCAATAGATCGGCAGAGTATCATGCTATACGCGACAGCTTTTTACGGTGATCTTTCGGAGAAAAATCTAAATAATATGCTGCACCTATTGTAAGTTTTCTTAAAGCAATGTTATTCTTCGAAACTCGATATTAATAAGCATAACTGTGTTTCTCCTGTGTTTGTAATGAAATGATATTGAACATTTATGTGAACTATCAGTTTCTACTAAATTGTACAACGCAGGTAAATTGTAATTCAAGCAGATTATTGGGCACTGTGGTACTTTTTTTCAAAAAGTGATGGGAATAATGCTAAAATCATTTCCATGACACAATCACCACACAAGCCATTGCTACCGGCCAGTAGTCGATTACCTTACCAAATGTATTATCGTACCTGTCGTTAGTGTTTATGTAAATATAAAAACACAGAAATGCAAAGCCTTAGTAACTAAATGATATATTTCTTTCCACAAAATCATCTTGACACATTTTGGAGAGGAAATTCCAAATCTGAACATTCTTGTTAACAGAAAGTTACGGCGCTTTGAACCTGGAGACAACGGAGTCAACAGAAGTTGTCTTCAACAACCAGGAAACATTATACGACGATACGGCATAAATCGACATAATGACTGTATATACACCACCCGAAAGCAATGCATAACGACATGAATGACAATTTCGTATACAAATGACACGTCTTTTTTCATTCTAGTAATTGTAATGTACTGCTTTACTTTCAAACGTGTAGCTTTTTCATCTTAATACATTTATATAATGTATATGTAGTTTTAGTTTTTAATATAAATTGAAGAGATGTTCAAATAAAGAATGTTGTAACAATGTAGATATGTCAAGTTTAAGGGCACCATGAAAAAATGGCCCGTACAAAAACCAACACAACTAAACTAACAGACATTAAGAAAAAAATTTATTTTTGTGTTTATGAACTATTTATGTTTCATGTGCATTTACAATGTATGTGTAACGCGTTCGTTGGATTCCTGTCATATGGTTTCATCTTGATTACCTTATGCTCTATAGTGGCACAACCTTGTCTATCCCATATTTTAATTATGCACATATGAAACTGATGAAAGGGAAAGCCCTCAGGAAGCACAGCCTGCACGAGAAAACAGCAGCCTCGGTTTTATTGAAGCTGTTCATCAGTAGTAATGAATGATGCCACACCACTGACGCCCCCTAGCGCATGATCGGAACTCCATTTTCAAATGTAAACAACATACATGTACACTCCATGATCCATGAGGACCAGAAAAATATGACTACACAATGATGTAGTACGGGGCGAAGAAGACCTATTGCCAGTTGAGTATGTAGTAACCTAACCTTATACAGTGACAAAACATAAACAATGTTGACGTAACAGGGTTACATTTAAGACTATCAGAACAATACGTACACCTCAAGTAAGCATACATTCAATATTTAACTTAAATAACTAAATACATTTATACCAACACTTTCAACACGATTAATAAAGGTATTGTTGAAACTTTTATGCATGTGCACATTGGTAATTTCTTCATTAAATATAAATTATATCAAATAAATTGTACAGATTTGAAACCACGATTGTCTTCTCGCAAATGAATGATACAAAATTCGTATCTCTTAGTTTACTCTGATGTTTGCATGTCTTTTTACATTTAGCTTGGATATTAAGTTGGCCTTAATAAAGGCAACGCAATCGTGTTTCTTCTGGAATAATATATGCCAATGCTCTGGTTTTCATAACAATATAATTTACACATGCATATCCACCCAAATGTCCACATGCACAACAATTCATATATTCCAAGTCAGTTTCATTTCCATCCACTTGTTTGCATCACAATAATGATTTTTAAGTCTGATATGTTTTGCATCACAAGTTCACAACCCCGTTTTTCCTGAGGCATAAACATATAATTTTACGAGTCTACAATATCAAAAACTCAATGATATAATACAATAACTCCTTATAATTATATAACAACGTATCTACTATAGATACGCGTGCCGTCGTTATAAACGTTATCCATGTGCCTCGTCGGCGTCGACGTCGTAGCTTCCGGAGTCTGTGACGGACAGTGTGGGCATGACGCTCCAAATGCATACCCGTCCGTCCGTGCTGCCGCCTCCGGATATGATGTACCTGACGAAGAAGAAATTTATCCAATCGTAAACGCGAGTACATCCTTAACTTAATAAGACTATTTAAATACACTGGTTCAAACTTCATCTTTGTTAGAGTTGTATTGGATAAACGCAGATTATAAGTAATTTTAAATATTTAATTGTGGCTTATTAAAGCTTATTTGTAATATGGAATAATGTAAACATAATACCGCAAAACTATGTACGTTTTTTGTTAATTGGGTAACCAATAAAACGTGCATACATATAGAAATCAACTTCCTCTTTGGCATAACGCAAGCAGCTAAGTCTGTGTGAATCGAGTTTAACCTACCTATCCCGCAGCTCAATGAGGACGCGAACGGCGTCACTGTGCGCTTTAAGGACCTTCCACAGTTCTCGAGTTGACAGATGGTACAGGCGAATCTCGCCCGTCTTCGTTCCTATCCACACCTGAAATTACAGCTCACGATGCAGGCTGACCAGTGGCCTTCTATGAAAAAGTAGGGCTCAAAAAATTTAAAAAGTAGGGTGAAAAAGTAGGGATTTTGCTGCTCAAAAGTAGGGATAGTAGGGCTATTTTCTTACGTTTATATCGACAAATTAGGTAAAAAATCTACACATTCAGGGGGGGGGGGGGTGCTGCGGCGTCAAAAAATGGGAATTTTAACACGATTTATCGAGGTTTACGTTTTTCGTTAAAGAAAGTTTAAAATGTACTCAAATATACATTGTTGAAAGCAGTAAGAGGCTTTTTATTAACAAAAAATATATATATTTATGTTGAAAATCAGTGTAAACAGACAAGTATTAAGTGTTCTTTATTTAATTTGACAACATGACACCCCAAAAAGTAGGGATAGTAGGGCTGTTTTCTTAAAAAGTAGGGAAAAGTAGATATCTGGATAAAAAAGTAGGGAAAAGTAGGAAAAGTTGGGCCCGCTGGTCAGCCTGACGATGTCATAAACCTATTGAAGTATTTGTTTGTATGCCGGGGTTTTCAAGGTAAAACTCTCACGCGTTTATTTTTTTGTTTACAATGTGTTAAACTGATGAAAGAGAAAGCCCTCAGGAAGCATAGCCTGCACGAGAAAACAGCAGCCTCGGTTTTATTGAAGCCGTTCATCAGTAGTAATGCATTATGCCACACCACTGAAGCTTGGTGCACATCTGTGTTGAACACTGTATCTGTATGTGTTCGATAACATGAATTATAATGTAGGGCATCCAGATACCCACGGTTTCAGGCCAATGCACCCTTCCGCAAAACTTCAATCTCCTCCCCTTTCTGTACTTTTCAATTGTTCGTGTGATAAGTTTAATCATAAACAGGAAGTATGTTTTCTTTTATATTTACTTAGTCAAATTGTCACCTGACAATCAAAAATCTTATCTACTGGATTTAAATAGACCATTAACTGTAATTTATGATAATGATCGACAGTTGGGAAACTGTCCGTTTAACGTGGCATGGGCGGTTGGCAGACGAAAAGAGAAATATTATGAACTAGTTATGTTCAACGTCGAAAAAACAGACAAACAACTTTCATTATAAAATAGCATAATTACAAAAATATAGGACAAGCAAATAGCGTAAGAAAATATCATATAATTTTATATCGAAACCTTAAAAGCGCATACAATAAAACAACCACAACCAACAGTGGACTGACCTTGCCATCCACCTCAGCGATACAACTGACGCCCCTGGATTGATGCGTCCCCTCCTGACCCACATCGATGTCGATACTGCCAAGGTGGGACCCCGTCTCGATGTCCCAAATATACACATCGCCCTGTCGTCGGCTTCCAACCCACAACTGTTCATTAAACAAGGACAACATATTTTCTGATGGATAGTTAACAAGTTATTCAATATAAAAGGCCATTAAAAGCATAACCACTTTGCAGAGGTAATATGCATTTTGATACATAGGAAATAAATAAAGATGGTATTAAGAATAAAATGAGAATAAATAAAAAAGTACATACAAAATACACGCAGCTTATATATAGAGGAGGTGATATGTAAGGATTCAAGAATACAGTGTAAACTTAATAAGAATAGCTAAACTCTGGGCCAACATTAAATAGTTCGTCTAAACACATTCCTTGTGTGTTTGGCCTAGACAATATAATAATATACTGTCTAACCTCTTTAGAGCAACACCAGGCGGCTACATTAATTTTGGTTGCTCTAGAGAGGTGTTGTTCCTCAGAGGTCATTTTCAATGGTCAATGTCACTGCGCGGAGGAGATATTTGTGCCGGTCCAGAGAGGTAGCCGCTCGTTAGAGGTGCCGCTCTAGGAGGTTAGACAGTATGCTTATATTATCGGTTATAAAGAATGTGTATGCGAGCAAGCGTTCAATATGGCATGTTTGGCTAGACTTAACCAGGATGTCACTTAAACGTGTTAGCTTTTCGACCCATCCGTTGTGCTTGGAATGAAAATAATTGTTGGTAACCAGTAACTGCGTAAGTCCACCAGAAACCGGGGAAAATGACTATCCTGAATAAAAATTTGGAATTTAATCATTATATGACTTACGTTTGTAACATAGACACTTAAACCCACACATTTTCACAAATAAAGAAGATGACGAGCCATATCTGTTTTCTCTTTTCCCGAGCCTTAATTACACAAGAACATGTTATAAACCAGTACCTGGCCATTGGAGGTCACTGAAATCCCGTCGTAGTTGTGCCATGTGTCTTTCAAAGTCGCGGGAAAGACAAGGTCGTGCAGGACTTCACCCTTAGTGTCACACACTCGTATACTTGTCCACGACTCTATATTAATAAGTACATAAATAAGACTGTATGCCTATGTTGCATGCAAGACATTTAGCGGCTTTCATGCAGTTGCACGCCATAGATGCCTTTACGTAAAGCACAAACTAATAAATGCAATATTTTTTAGCAGTGATGTTTTAAAATAAGATGTAAACCTCTAACAACCATCACTCACAGCTGTATTAACAAAATGCCAGCAGATCGACCACCGTCGACTCGGCAATTTTAGTGCAGAGTGACTCAGTCAGAATTATTTATGTCGTTGCCAAATGGGTAGAACTTAAAATAACTATACATTGTGCCTAGGATATACTACGCTAATAAGATATTTAACATGTCCGATAATCTACTAAAACGACACTAAGAAGTACATCTTGAATAAATGCATTTATTTCCAATATGGCAATAACATACGTATTAACAAATAAATAATGTAAAATCTTATAGGCATACACATGTATTATTACCTAGCACAAGTTTGTCGTTGAACATCTTCATTGCTCTCAGGTTCCTCAGGTTGTCGAAATGTATCTTCTCAACCACGTGCACGTGCTTCTGTGTGCTCCACTTGATAATCGTGCCCTCTATACTCGCCGTAAACACGTGTCTGAAATTGGCCATATCACACGTGCAAAATTTTATTAATCATCACTTTTGTTATATAGAACAATATTTATATTAATATCACCTATTGTAAGAATGTTTTGTTTGATAACAATTTGCAACTATTCAACACATGTGTGTACATACACTTAAATAGTTCTAACGTCTTTACCAAACACGTTTAATCAAACCAAAACAATCAAACAAACCAGCAGACAAATACAAATAAAATAAAACGAACTTCTCATCGTGGTAAGGCACGATGTCGACAACTACATCTGGGTGATCTTGTAGCTGCTTGCTGCACGAGAAATACCGGGTCTCGTAGATGAAGATTCCATTAGACCCCACCCATACGTGTTCCGGTCCCACCGCCGCCATGCAACACTGACCATATAGACATGTTGAATTAGTACACTTGGCGGTTACATGTAGGACGTCTATGCAATTAGTTAAGTTCGTAAAGAGTGCTTTCTAAAGCGTTTCAGCATGTTTGTTTTACATTGCTGCACGAACTGTGATTGGCAAAAACATCTAAAAAGACATATAGCTGTTTCGTTTTGTTATTGTTTTATGCTGGCATGCCAAAACCAAAGAAATGACAATTTAATGGTAATTTGTTTCTGAAAACAAACTTTAACATTCTAACACAATGTTCAATCACAAATGCAACATTAATGATACTGGTGTAAAGTGTGGACAAACTGTACTTAAAAGTAACGTTACATGTACATACACTTTGCTTGTTTGGGTGGTCTAGCTCCTTTTCTTGTATCCAGGTGATGGCGTTGTAAATCTTGATTCGACCATCACTCAACGCCACCCAGAGTTTTGGAGAGCTTGTTGTGTCTGTACATATATAATAACGTAATATCACGTGAAAGGTGTATCTAAAGATCAGAGAGTTACACCAGCTGTCAGGGCAGTCAGTTGAGCCTGGGACGTGGTGCAGTCACCATCATGAGCACACGGTTCATATATAATTACCAACTATGTTACAGTTGGTGCAAGCGTTGAAGGGGACTTTGGTAAGGTAATAGTTTCAAAGTTTCTAAGTTTATTTTGTGAGTTCATGTCAATGAACATGACGAAAATAGCACAGCAATGTATACTTAAAGAAATAAAGAAAAGGGCATTGAAATACTATATGATATAATGACAATATCATTAAAAAGATAAAATGTGTGTGGGGAAACATAACAATGTCATCATTATCTAAATTTTACAATTATATGTTATAGGCGAACTAACAAACAAACAAACCAGTGCTACTGTAAAGCAACGCCTGGACGGACTGTCTCTCGCGTTCCGACATACTGGGGTCAATCTTTCTCTGCAGTGCTTGTCGCGTCTCTTTTGGCAGAATGTGGACCTTCTCCTTCATCAGTTTGGTGAAGTAACACAGCTTTTCAACCACGACCTCAACATTTTTGTTGTGAGTCGTAATGTCATCTTGGCCACTGTAAGTAAGTTATAACATTTTAAAACAATGTCGCCGGAGGCTGAAAATCCACATTACTTTGTTTTGAAACCGAACAGTCGTTTATAAGTTCAGTAGAAACTATATCATTAAAGACAAATAAGACTAATTCTGTAATCATTGGTTTTATCTCTATTTTAAGCAACAAGCATACTATCGTTAACAGCACATCCTAATGGACCTTTTACTTATACTATCTACAACCTTGCTATAACGGCATCCACGAGGAGAGCGCTCTCCACCGCATGTTGAATCATCATCACATCTTTTAATCCCTGTGCCACGAGTTTGCCTGCCCACATCTCCTGTATGACCGCATACCACCAGTTCCGATCCTCCCGTAGGTACATGGTGAACTTGTGCTTCTTCTTCTTCTTTCCTGACCCTTTCCTCTCAATTTCCTTGTCTGCAAATTCAATACACATCAATGGACTGTTCTCCAACTGTCAATGGTCAATTTTAATCAAATGGATTTTGGGTTAAAATAATAAGTGGCCATCCTACCCAAGTTAATACAACAGAAAGCGCACTTCCTGTTTGTGATAAACACGAACGAAACAGTACAGAAAGGGGTGGGGTTGAAGTTTTGCGAATATGTGCATTACACAACACACACATTGTTTGAATTTCATGTATAGGAAATACTAAGGTATTATAACTCTTACATACTAAAGCACCACCTGTTACCGATTGTACAAGTTTTACCGTTTAAAGGCACATGATATGATATTTCCCTTTCTAATTATCAAATATTTTTAAGAACAATAAACCAGGTCAAAAGGCAACACATGCTAATGTACAGGCTGCGGCATACTACACTTTACAATATTACAAAGGATTTCAAGTCTCTAGTCATTCTAATGCATTTCCACAAAGAAATGGTATTGCCAAGAGTTGCAGTATTTGTTAATGATAGAGTTACAGTTCTTCTTGTACATACTTGTGCAAGTATGCCTATACATATCGTAGGTTTTGGTGTTGTATTACTCGATTATTTACGGCCAATACCATTTACCTATACTATACAAGTATGATGTAAAGAAACAGTAACATAATTACCTGAAACTCTCACTTTTTTATGAATGGTCAAAGTCTGCACTTTTGTCACAAAACTGGCATGTTCTGACTTTTCCAAACTTTCTATATCTCGAAGTTTTACAATTTCACGGAAGGTGTTCGACACATCAGTCAGAAAGAACAACCTGAAAACCCAAATTCACTGCAGGTAGAGCACTAGAGAGAGATACACTACACTCCACTTATTTAAAGATCTAATAAATGTATGTAATAAATACCAAACGGAGAGTATTAAAATATGCATGAAAAGAGACACATTTCACAAGATTATCAATTGACAGGTTAGAACGTGATTTAAATGAGTTTAGCATTGATTGAAGGTTTAAAAAATGAATACCTCCTATCTGTCAAACAAACCCTTCCAAGGCCATAGTCAGTTTTGACTAATGACGTCACCTTTACAATTTCTTCGTCACTGGATAGTTTTTCTTCTGCAATTGTGACCTACGAAGAAAACATTGTGGTTGAAATGAAAGATTTCAAGCGATTTTTAACTCAACAAAATTGTAACATAGCCCCAAAATATACATATTCTGTTTGTCCGAAAGAAGTCATATCCTTGGTATTTGTTTGGTTTGATAAAAAATCGCTAAAACAACGAACGCCACTTATCTCATATCACTTTAAGTCAGTTACAGAATATATTTAAATGTTACTGAGGCCACTAAGCGTTACCAGAGTGTACATTCTCGTGCTAGTAATTGCCAACTTTACTTCTTCACTCAGAGGCTATTTCATGTAATATAAGTATTGTGGTCGGGTCAGGGATAGTTCTGGTGAACCCCCGGATTGGCAGACCGCCTTTATACCAACTGAGATCTAGGACTCGGCAATGTAAAACACTAGTATAATACGTTAGGTGTATTTTAAATCAATTATACCTTTTTGCATTGCTCTTGATTTTCATCCCAGCACAAGATAAGATCTCTTGTAGTAGCCACGGGAATCGCTGTGATTGAGATAAATTCCTTTAAACTATAGTTCTAACTAGAGCTTTGATCAACACAAAATGTACCCAAATAGACAATCAATGTCATTTTACCAGCATTTTATATATTCGCATATAACTCTGAAATGCAACAATGATTGGACACATATCGACACAATGAATCCTGTATACCCGCGCTCAAACTGCGTTTGCGAAGATGTATCAATGATTGGAATATGGTCCTTATAAAGGCATTTTTTAGAATGATATAAGGCTAGATATTGCTTTCTAGAAAATGAAATATCTTACTTTGAGACGTCTTATCTTTCAAGCATGCAAATAGCTCTACGTGTGTCTCGTAATGATTTGAGATGCCTTTGTCCCTTAAAAGTCTGTCCAATTCGCTGAAACCTTTATAGAAATAAGTATGAACGACAGGAGGTTATGGAGCGTGCGTCAAAAACGTTTTGTAATGTACTTACTTATTTATTTTGGTGCATTTGTTCAGCTTTGTTTGATTAATAAATACGAAATGTGAAAACGAAACTGCATTTATTTATATGTTTTGAGAATTATTCCACTCACAAATATCTTTGTCAGGAATGCTGATGGTGTTGACTATCTTCTTTCTATGATCATGTCCCATGGTCGCATTTGCATTCTCTTCGATGGAGCGAAGAATTGTTTTAAAGCCCTGTTTCCTTTCCATTTTGCATTTTTCTTCGTCCGTCAAGTCAGAGCAGACTTTCCTCAAAATGCTAACAAATAACCAGAAATGTATTGAACCTTTCATATTGCGTATATTGACACCAACTGTGCCTAGTAACACGCTGTTTCAAATTACTAGTATAGTAAAACATTCTTACAGAGTGCCACTTACAATTAACCAAACCGCATCTTTAAAACAACGTTTAAGGGTACATAGGTCTAGAATATGTTGATCGTTGGGCTTACATATGTACACGTCATGTAGATTTCAAATGCACATATTTTTCCATTCGCATAATAATGTGGACGACGTTCACTCCACAAACTTGTATGTAACTGATCATTGGTCACTTGGTTGTCCGAATATAATCTACTTGCAGACCAACCCATGGCCGACCGACCAACCTCGATTGACAGACGGAGGGACTCAAATTACCCCTATCTTCCTCTTTAACTTGTTAAATGACGAAAGGACATGTCAATGTTTTAACACGCGTATCCCTAACATAATATTAACAATTTCGTTAGCTACATGTGTATGAAACGTGTAGACCTGAACAAAAGTGTGTCATTTACTGGTTTAAATCCCTAATGAACGTCCTTGACCGTACCAAGGTCGTAACCTAACATTTCTTGGATAAAACATTATAATAAATATAAAAACATTAATTTTTTCTGAATGCCCGTTAAGTCTTACTGTTCTGAGTGTTTCCTGCTGTTCAATACAAGTGTTTGTTTTTACGAGCCAAGTTGTCATGGTCCCCTTAAACACGACCCTATCTACACTATTCTCAACATCTTTACTTTGAACAACTCTTCAATTTATTTTAAAAGAACAGTTCACAATAATTTAAAGTATAAATCTCAACACACCTTTCAGAGACAATCTTGTTGTTCCGGTCTACAACCTTCAGGAGGGTATCAAGGCCCGACATCCGCTCGCCTTGTGCGAAGTACATCAACATGAGCAGATACAGATAGCACGTTTGGTCGTCGCTGTCGTCCGCAGCCTACAATGAAGGAAATTAATAGTGGGAATAACGTTTGATATCATTTTGACATACATAATGTTCAGAAGTTAAAATGTGTAGTTGTAATGCTAACACACCAGCAAATAGAAATATTATTAACGTTATAGTGAATTACTAAAACGACGATATCAATAACAGGACATAGAATCATTTTTATTGAAACTAATCACGTTGACAAACCAGCGTTGCAATGCAGACAGTAAAATAATATATATGCAAACCTTGACATTAGCCAAAAGCTGTTGCACTGATTCATCCATAAACGCAGTCAAATCGTCCTTGATTTCCGGTAGAGCGAATACAGAGATGTGACGCTTTTCCATTGGCACCTCTTGCACAATCGACGTCACTTGCATACTGCTACGACGTCGAGACCTAGTACAAACGAGTTCTTTGCAAATATATGTTATTTCGCAACATTTGAATAAAGTATGAATCACATGAAGAGAAAAAGTCTTAGTATGGATGTTTACTACCAAACGCGGAACAGAGGTAAACATAAAATAATATATCATGCTTTACTGACATTTTTTAACACACAAACTCATAAAGCTTGCAATTTGACCATGAGCGCATATTTAACCATAATTAAAATAATCATCAGCTGGGGTATGATTGATGTCGTACTAAATTATATGGAACGATTTGGGAAAATAAAAAACAATAGTTTATTTTAAATATCACGTCGTTTGTTTTTGTACGGGCCATTTTGTCATAATGCCCTTTAACCTAACCCCATCTACTTTGTTTGCAACTTGAGTTTTTCTTTGAACATCTCTTCAATTTATATTAGCACTTCATATATTCTTCATGAAACTAAATTGCTGATTGTTTTATTTAAATGCAAGTAACACATGAAATGATCGAAAGTAAACCAAACCCGCTAGAAACGCTAGAATAGGAAATGACATAAGTGCAAACAGGGGAGGTAACTTTTTAAGATAAAGCCCGTTTTTAATCATTTTTAATCGTACCATTGACTTCGTACTTACAAAACAGGAATTCTCAGTCCATCTCCCCTTGACTTCATGTCGAACTCCGTGAAGTAGTCTACAAGTGTCTGAGTCCGTTCCAGCATGAAGACTTTAAACATGTCTGTGTCGAACACCTACAAAACAGTGTTTATTATATTTCAAACATATTTACCTGTACAACATAGCTAACGGTATACAGTGTAAACGTTTTTATAATTATATCAAACTGATGAAAGGGAAAGCCCTCAGGAAGCATAGCCTGCACGAGAAAACAGCAGTATCGGTTTTATTGGACATAACATAACGATTTTAACATAACCACTGAGTCGTTTTGCATAATTTTGGCATAAACTTCCTAGTTTTTGTTATATGTTTTTATATTGTGATACATATATTCGGACCACGTTTTATTTACCAACCTTTATTTATAGAGTGCTTATTCGATAGACAAAGTAAATAAATATATGCGTGGATTACCTAAACGCTGTGATACGCCATAATCGAAGCAGAAAAACAGTAGCAAAACAACCCCAATAAAACAAACACACACACAAACAAACAAACAAACAAACAAACAAACAAACAAACAAACAAACAAACAAACAAACAAACAAACCACCGACTAGCAAACACACAATACACACATTAACAAACTTACTTTCGAGTAAAATTCTGTCCATTCATCATGTTCTTTAAGGAAATCTTCCTTTATAAACACATTCTTCTTCAATTTTAGACTTGTCACCACATCCCTAGAAATGTGTCAAATTATGATTTTAGTATGTATATAATGAATAACATTTTTAAACTGAGAATCTGAAATATAAAGTGTTCACCCAGAGTTTGGCCTTGAAGTTGTTATTGACATTTTTTATTATGGTACATAGGCTGTCTGGTTATAATTTACATTCATTTTGAAGACTACCTACCGGAACAATCCGACCATCAGTTCCAAACATACATGCGAGATCAGCTGATTCTGTTTTCGAATCATGCGTTGTTGACGTTCCCTCAACTGTGTCATGTCCAAAATACACGGTCTTAAAAATATACATAATTCAACGTCAAAGAAAGTATACGAGTTCAAATATTTTTTATATGTTTATATATATTTTAGATATATGTGCTTACCATAGCAGTTAAACCACATCAAGTTCATTGTTTTTATCATATATCTTCACATATCAGTATACAGTGAAGCCTCGTTTATCCGGGATGCATTAATCCGGAAACACCGCGATCCGGACGGTTTTTCTCGGGAACGAAAAAACGCAATGTAATTTTGCACCATTTAGCCGGAAATCCATGTTTTCGAAACCGGACAGTAGTTTGGGGAACCAAACCACGTTTTACAATGACCATAGGTCCGTGCTATCCGGGTGCCATTGACTTTCAAGCCTTTTTGGCAGTTTAAACACTGCGTCGCATATCTGTGCCTGATTAGTGACACGATTACTTTTGTAAACCTATAAGCGCAAGGGACCGAGTATCATCGACTTTCACGGGTAATTGAACTTTTAATTGGCAATATGTACAAGCAAAACAATTTTTTTCAATGTATAAAATACTTGTTTAACAAAGAACTATGGGATGTGTTAAACGCATATATAAAATTTCATATATACTATTTACTATCTCATATAGAGGTTGTGGTTTTATATAAACTTTTAATAAGTAGTTCTTGATTCAAGTGGATAAAATAAATATAGAAAGGTAAATATTAAAGCTTTGATCTAGTTTAAGCACAGCTATAACTTCACACTTAAACTTCTTACCGTTACTAA
>Ga0224511_10000679_pt1 | contig 17518 bp, 16 predicted proteins | sample SF_May12_sed_USG_2_FD_169988 | JGI IMG/M metagenome (GOLD analysis project Ga0224511, IMG submission 169988) | Sediment microbial communities from San Francisco Bay, California, United States - SF_May12_sed_USGS_8_1 | ecosystem: Environmental > Aquatic > Marine > Sediment | place: USA...
ACCATCTTGACCATAGACGCGTTCGTCTCGGCATTACTGATTCTTACCACGGTATTCGTTTCCTACGCGGTGAAATCGGAGGATCTGTTCAACATGAGCGGATTCAAAAGTAAACTTGCACACCGCGGGATGGAGGTCGCCGTCTTTGCCCTGATAAGCATTCCGCCTTTTAGCGGCTTTTGGCTCTGCAACTGGGTTCAAACATTAGCTCTGGAACTCCCCAAGAGTGCCCTCGAAAATGGACAGAGGATTCTGGTTTATTCGGGTTACGGGTTGTTCGCTCTTCTGATATTAACTGGCGGCGTTACCGCCTTTTACGGGCTAAGAGTGATGGGTCTTATTTTCAGCAAAGGTGCTTCTAGGAGAAAAACCAAGGACATTCCAAGTTCAATGCGTACTTCCTTCACCGCTCTGCTTGTGGGAACCATCATCCTTGACCTTTCTGTGCCTTTTTTTATCCCCCTATTCAATAATTATTTCTTGCCAATTGTAAACGAGTTGGTGTTTCGTAATTTTTTAGACGTGCTTATATACATTGTTCCTTCCATAAGTACGGTCATGACGATTATTGCGTTAATAGTTGGCGGTTACATTTCCCGTCAACTTTACATAGTGCGTAAAATCTCTCCCAAAGAGATCACGAGCAGATACCCGGTCTTAACGAAAATCCATACCTTTTTCCTGAACCGTTGCTACATTGACGCCTTGTACTACAGGATTGCTTATTTTGCAATCAGCTTTTCAAGGAAACTCTATAGAAATGTGGAGATGAAGGGCATAAAGAGGCTTAGGATTAAAGGTATAGATGAACTCTTCAACATAGCTGTGAAGTGGATGGCCTTGCTTTCCCGGAGAATCTACTCGTCAGTAGAACTCGGATGCTTTGAGAAGTTCAACCAAAAAGTGGCGGAGAGCACAACTAAGCTTTCAGAGAAGCTCAGGTGGACCCAAACTGGAGTTTTATCCTACAACATGTTAATTATGCTCATCGGCATAGCCATGCTAGCATTCTTGCTTCTAGTATTTGGGGGGTATCTGGGGACATAAGAATGATTCCAAATACCGCGTTGCTTGCAGTGCTTATACCTGGAGTCTTAGGAATTGTCTTCTACGTTGTCGCATATGTTTCTGAACGTGTTTCTCTTCTCAAATATGTTCAGAAATATGTTCACAAATACACGGGAGGGATTGCTGGGTGGGTAGCTACAGCTGTTGGGGCTTCGTCTGTTTTTTTAATTTTAAGCATGATGAAGCCAGTTGTTGATGCCTACAATAATGGACAAAACTCGCTTGTCTTTGTATATCCTTGGATAAGTTCGGTTAATATTAACTTCGGCTTCCTCATCGATATGGTTAGCTTCCCAATAGGTTTGACCATCGCTTTGGTCAGTACCATTTCATGTCTTTACTCTATCAAACATATGGAGAAAGAACCACATCAGACCAGTTACTATGCTAATCTACTGTTCTTCATGACAGGTATGATCGGAGTCGTTTTCTCATTAAGCTTAATCCAATTCTATCTCTTCTGGGAGCTGATGCTCATTCCTTCATATCTCTTAATTGCACGTTGGGGGACCTCTGGAAGAAGACTAGGCATAGGATTCAAATACTTCATATTCACCCACATGGGAGCCCTCATGATGCTTCTAGGGATACTTTCCATTTTTTCCTACACGATGACCTTCGACCTTACCGAGTTGCCTTCAAAAGCAAGCTTAATACCGCCAAGTATGGTCCCAGTAATATTTATCCTCCTACTACTGGGCTTCTTCGTTAAGATGGCTGCCTTTCCGCTTCACACATGGTTACCCGACGCCCATTCAGAAGCTCCAACACCTATCAGCGCGATGCTTTCTGGCATCATGATAAAAAGCGGTGCATACGGCATAGCAAGAATATTATTGACAATCTTCGGTCAAAGTATGATACAAGCCTCTGATTATCTGTTGACTCTGGCTATAATCACGATGGTCTATGGAGGCTTAATGGCCCTAGCACAAGCAGATATCAAGCGGTTACTAGCCTACTCAAGCATAAGCCAAATGGGCTACATAATCTTCGGATTCGCAACTGTTTCCACACTAGGGATCATGGGAAGCCTATTTCATGTAGTTAACCACGCAATCTGTAAAGCTCTTCTATTCATGTGCGCAGGATCGATCATACATCAGACAGGCACACGGAACATCAGAAAAATGAGCGGACTCATAACGAAAATGCCAGTAACCGGCTTCGCATGCCTAATCGGCATCTTCAGCTTAGTTGGAGCACCTCCGTTGAATGGTTTTTGGAGTGAATGGATGATCTTCGGCGGGGGTTTAGCCTCCCAGAAGATTGTCTTCACATTTATCGGTGCGGCGAGCACCATCATTACGGCGGGGTATCTCCTCTGGTTTGCGTGGAGGGTTTTCTTCGGGGCTGTTCCTAAAGGCTTGGAAAACGTTAAAGAATCCTCTCCCTTGTTGCTGATTCCAATAGTCATGCTGGCCTCTGCCTCTATCATACTCGGGATCTGGCCTGGATTAATCTTAGATCTTATTACGCCAGCAGCAGAGTTTTTGTCAAGCTTCATGGGAGCTAGCTGAGTCGAGGGAAATTGATTGAAATCTCGTTGATCATAGGTATTGTCGTCTTGGCGGTTCTCGCAGTTGAATTAAAAAACCTTTTGCACGCAGTCGCCTGTCTCTTCGGCATGTGCATCATGATAGGGATACTCTTCGGAATCTTGAATGCCCTATATGTGATGACGTTTCAGCTGTTGATATACGCAGGAGCAACTATGGCTCTATTCCTGTCTGTTATCATGCTTACAGCGAGAGATGAAGAATGAAGGATTTATGGTTAAGAATCGGCGGAACATTGTTGGTCGTAGCGAGCGCTTATTTATTTCTATCGACTATTCAGCAAGATTTCAGACCCTTTGAATACGCAGCTTTTCCGATCGGTGATTCTTTAGTTTCAACAGAGAAAGAAATAGGCCGCGGTGTAAGCTATGCCCTTTGGGATCAACGTTCTTTAGACATGATCTTGTTGGCGTTGCTGATCTTTGTAACATCTGCATGTTGCGTATCCCTTCTTAGTCCACAAGAAGACACAGACAGGTGAGAAGGATTGGTACCATTAAATTATTACATGGCATGTTCTGTGATCTTGTTTTTTATCGGCCTTTACTGTCTCATCGTCAAAAGAAACATGGTCAGGCTTTTGATGGCCTTAGAGATTATGATGAACGCTGTGAATCTAAACTTTATTGCTCTTTCAAGTTACCGTGTTGAAGGATCTGTTCATCCGTTGGCTCACGTTTTCACGATCTTGTCTATTGGAATCGGTGGGTGTATAATCGCTTTAGGTTTGGTGATTACGCTTTACGCCTACAGACATTACAGGACCCTAGACGTGAGAGAGCTGAGGAGACTTAAAGGTTAATGTTGAGCCCCTTACTGGATGCATTGATCTTCTTTGTCTTGACAACTCCGTTAATAGGTTTGATGGGGCAAAGGTTTGGACGTGAAAAAATCTTCGTAGGAGTTTACGTCACATTTGGGTTCATCTTCTCTCTGACTTTGATTCCCCTTTTTTACTCTGAAGTTTTGAGGAAAAACGGTATTTCGGTTACGTACGGGGGTTCTCTCTCGCCAGAAATAGTATGCTTGGAAGCTAACGCGCTCAGTATATTCATGGCTGTAATTTTTTTGGTTATAGGGTTTATGGCGTCTCTCTTTTCCATTCAAGAAGTCAGACGAGGCAGCATAACCGGATATTACACGATTCTTCTAGGAATGGTAACAGCGATGATCGGTATAGTCTTTTCAGGAGACCTTTTCACTTTGTTCATCTTCTGGGAGGCTATGTGCATCAGCTCTTATGCACTCGTTGCCTTTAGGAAAGAGCGATGGGAATCGATCGAAGCTAGCTACAAGTATCTGATCATGAGTAGTGCTGGAAGCATAACTGTGCTTTTCGCTCTGTCGTTTCTATACGGACTAACAGGAACCTTAAACATCTCATACCTATCTATGAGTCTGGCAGAAGCTGAAAGCAATCCCTTGTCCTACATGGCTCTCGTTATGATTATTGTTGGGTTCGGTTTGCAGGCTGGAATGGTTCCCTTTCATACATGGTTGCCAGACGCTCATATGGCTGCACCGAGCCCGATAAGCGCTGTTCTCTCGGGGATTATGGTGAAAGCCGGGATTTACGGTCTTATCAAGGTTCTCTTAAGCATCTTCACTCCGATGTCTGGGCCATGGCAGAATACTCTAGCCGCCTTCGCTGTCTTAACAATGTTTGTTGGCAACCTCTCAGCGTTGTTACAAGACGACATTAAGCGTCTCCTCGCTTACAGCACAATCGCCAATACGGGTTACATTCTTCTAGGGCTTGCCATAGGCTCGCAAAGAGCCTTAACTGGGAGCCTGTTTCACGTGTTGAACCATGCAATCGTTAAGGCTCTACTCTTCCTCTGCGCTGGCGCATTTATACATAAAACAGGAACGCGGAGCTTAAAGGAACTTGCTGGGATAAGACATTCAATGCCTATAACTAGCACCTTATTTATCATCGGCACATTATCCCTAGCTAGCATTCCGCCTTTGAATATTTTCTGGAGCGAATTATTGATAATAACGGGAGGTTTGGAGGCGGGTACCCAAGCGGGTACTCCTTTGCTCTCTTTTCTGATGATTATAAATTTAGTGTTTTCTGCAGCCTACTGCTTGCGTATGATTCAAACAGTTGCCGTCAAGAAGGAAACCGTGACTTCAGAGAAGGCAGCAGAGGCGTCTATGTGGATGCTTATACCTATCCTAACCCTTGGTTTACTCTCCATCTTGATCGGGGTTTACCCATCTCCATTCCAAAATCTCGCAGAGGCTGCCGCTCAAGCAGCGCGTGCGTGATAGGAGACCCATAGGAATCTGTGTTGTCGATGTTTGTGGGAGGGTTTATCGTCTTTCTATATCTGATTTCCTACAAACCATGTAGCTTAAGGGTGCGAATAACACTTTTCAACATTTGCTGGAAATTTTGCGAGCATACATGAACTAAGTGAAAGAGTCTGTTGTCTCTTTTGTAATGAAAATCGTTAGGTTTAAATCTCTCTTTTGTCCAGTGTAGTCGAACAAACTATGAGGTTAGAAGGCGCATACAAACGATACTGGAGTCTGTTGTTGCGTTTGTCGCGGTCTTAGTTGTTTCTTCGATTATATACTTAATAGGTAAGCTTACGGCTCCTAGGCCAACAATAACAGAAGAAAAAGTTTCTATGTATGCCTGCGGGGAGAAGGTTCTATCTCAGAGACTTAAAATCTCGCACACTCTATACAAGTACCTCATATACTTTGTTATCATGGATTCATCGGCTGTAATAATAGCGTTTGCATCCTTAGCCACACATAGTGTAAATGAATTTTTCCTGCTAGCGTATCTCTTCACAATACTGACATCGTCTCTTTTGCTTCTTGGAGGCGACTGACCACGGTTCGTGTAAGCCTAGCGAAATGGGCGAGACAGAAGTCTCCTTGGATGCTCCATTTTAACACAGGGGCATGCAACGGATGCGACATAGAAGTCTTAGCCCTCCTAACACCGAGATATGATGTTGAACGGTTCGGCGGGTTGTTGAAGCCATCACCGAGGCAGGCGGACGTTCTTATTGTGACTGGAGCTGTGACAAGGCAATGCGCACCTAGGCTAAAAACTATCTATGAACAAATGCCCTCTCCAAAATACGTTATGGCAATAGGGGCTTGCGCCTGCTCCGGCGGCATCTTCCATGGTTGTTATGGTGTATTCAAACAACTTGACGAAGTGATCTCTGTGGACGCATATGTTCCAGGCTGTCCTCCAAAACCAGAGGCGATACTTGAAGGAATCACAAAAATTCTGGAAAAAATGAGGGCTTAAGTCATGACAAGCGTCGAAGAAGCCGTTAGCCTCCTTAAAGACAAGCTGGGAAGCAAAGTTATCGAGTGCAAGACACCCAAGCCGAGAAGAGCCTACGTTCTCATGAAATCGGGCTACCACAGAGACGCCATATCACTGCTCTTGGAAACGTTCGATGAAACAGGAGTCTCCACCATCACAGGAACGGATCTTGGAAGCGAAATAGAACTGAACTACCATATACGGTGTCGTGGACCAGTAGTAACAATCAAAAACAAGGTTCCCAAAGAAAAGCCTCAGATCATGACTATAACAGACCTTATACCTGGAGCGGCGTTATATGAAAGGGAAGTTTTCGACCTTCTAGGTGTCGTATTTCAAGGACATCCAGATCTCAAAAGGCTGATCTTATCCGACGATTGGCCTGAAGGTTCCTATCCTCTCAGAAAAGACTGGGATCCACAGATTCTAGAAAAAAATGCTCACAATCTAGGTGGGCAGTCCTCAATAGTGAACGGAGGAGAGGTGGAAGGAGCAACATCTTCTGTAGTAAAGGTTATTGTGGGGCCTCAGCATCCGGCGTTACATGAGCCTGAGAGATTCTCCTTCAAGATAGATGGAGAGGTAGTTGTTGATGTCGAGCCTCGACTCGGGTATGTTCATAGAGGCATTGAAAAAGCTGCCGAGCGTCTCATGTTCTTCCAGGATGTCCATCTTGTTGAGAGGATATGTGGCATATGCAACGCGGCTCACACAATCTGCTTCAGTCAAGCCGTGGAGTCCATTGGAAATATAGAAATCCCTCCAAAGGCCAGATATCTGCGAACGATAATACACGAATTAAACAGGATTCACAGTCATCTATTATTGTTAGGTGTAACGGGATTCGAGCTTGGATACGAACCGCTGTTTCAATACGTTTGGCGTGACAGGGAGCCCGTTTTAGACATAATCGAAATGATAACGGGAAACAGGCTATTAACCGCCTTCAACACAATTGGCGGCGTAAGGCGAGACCTTAAGCCGGACATACATGAGAAAATCAAGAAAACCATGAACAAACTAAAGAAGCAAATGAGGTTTTACAAGAACATAATCGAGGAAGACCCCTCGTTACGGCTTAGAACCAGAGGGGTTGGAATTCTAAAGCCATCTAGCGCCAAAAAATTATGCGTGGTCGGCCCAGTTGCAAGGGGCTCAGGGATATCCATGGACATAAGAAGAGACGACGCCTACGCCGCGTATGATGAGATTCCATTCAACGTGATAACATATGAGGACTGTGATTCTTGGGCGAGACTAATGGTTCGGGCTGAGGAGATTGTGGAGAGCATAGACATCATAAACTATGTTCTTGATCACGTCCCGGGCGGTCCCTACAGAGTGAAGGTTCCTAGGAAGCAGCCGGAAGGAGAAGCTGTGAGCCGTGTGGAAGCTCCTAGAGGCGAGCTTTTACACTATGTGAAGAGTGATGGAAGCGCTTATCCCTATAGAGTTAAAGTTAGATCTCCCACGCTAGCCAACATTATATCATTTCGTGAGATTATTAGAGGCTCTTATGTTGCTGACATACCCGCGGCGCTAATCAGCCTAGACCCGTGTTTCTCCTGCACCGACCGTATGGCCTTTGTTGACGTAAACAACGATCGAAAATGGCATTGGAGCTTGAACGACATTAAGCGTTTGAAGAAAAGGAGCTGACGAGAGGAATGCCCATCGACTTGGTTTTCTTTCTTAGGGTGCTGATCTTTCCAGGTTTCGCCTTTCTTCTGGCATTTAGCCTATTTTGCGATTGGTTTGAGCGGAAGGTTCGGGCTCGCATGCAGAACCGTATGGGCCCTTCCTATACGGGTCCTATAGGTCTTCTGCAGCCTATTGCTGATTACATAAAGTTGTTGACGAAGGAGGACATAATTCCTGCTCAAGCAAGTAGACTTCTTTTTACAGTTGCTCCTGTTCTAGCTCTCTCTCTTTTTGTTTTCACGTTTTATTACATACCTATTGACGGCCTGAACATTATTCCGAATTCTAGTTTTGAGGGTGACTTGATTCTTGTCCTTGTTTTGATAACAATTGCTGAGTTTACTATGTTTCTTTCTGGCTGGTCTTCCACAAATCCCTACAGCGGTATAGGCGCAACCAGAGTTCTGACGCAGTTTCTCGGATATGATATTCCTCTCATTGTTTTTGCGATAGGCCCAGCTTTTCTTTCAGGAAGCCTCTCTATGGCAACAATAGCAAAGAAACAGACTGTGCCCTTCGTCGCCTTAACCCCCTGGACTTTCATACTCTTCTTGATCACGCTTCAAGCTGAGCTTGGGAAAGACCCCTTTGACATACCCCACGCGGAGACCGAGATAGTTGCGGGCTACGTAACCGAGTTCAGCGGCAGAAAACTTGCGTTTATAGAAATTGCGAAGGATATCCAAGTTGTGCTCGGCGCAGCTCTCGTAACCGTTTTGTTCTTGGGAGGACCCTATGGACCAGTTTTGCTTGGTCCCAGCGCCATATGGTACACTTTTTGGTTCATTGTAAAGGTGCTGGCAGTAATTTTTCTTTTGGAATACGTGGGCAGTGTCGCTGCCCGACTTCGCATAGATCAGGTTGTCAAAGCAAACTGGCGTTTGATGATGCCAATATCGTTGTTGGCTCTCGCCTTAACCATTGTTTGTGAGCCTTTGTTAAGTCCTTTAGTAGGATAGGGAAGGGAGGAAGTGTGGCCAATAAATTAAGGTTGCCGAGGATGATAAGGGAGATAGCTTCCTCCCTCTTGAAGAGCCCCTTCACTCGAGAATATCCAAAGGTTAAGGTGGCTGTTCCAGAAGGCTTCCGTGGCAGACACATTTTGTACCCCGAGAGGTGCATCAGTTGCGGCTTGTGTGAACGAGATTGCCCTGCCAATGCCATAAAGTTGGTTGAAACTGCTGACAAGAGACTGCCCGTATTCCATTTGGATCTCTGCATTTTCTGCTATCAATGTGCGGATAGTTGTCCGAGGAGCGCGATTGAACCGTCGACTCTGTTTGAGATGTCTTCTACGAAGAAGGAAGAGTTAATTTTAAAACCTAAAGCGCTGATTTCGAGTTACAAAAACTTGCTTGAAGGAGACGATAAAAAATGATGTTGGATGTGCTGTTGGTCGTAGGACTTGTAGTTTCTGCTTTTTTTGCGGTATACCTCGATGAAGCTATATACGCTGTTTTGTCATTGGCTGTGATGAACGTAATTCTGTCAGTTTTTTACTTTAGTCTAGACACGCCTTTTGCTGCCGTTTTCCAGTTGACGATGGGCATAGGAACAGTGGCTGTTCTCTTTCTGGCTGGCGAAATGCTTACCACAAAGGTTAGCAATGCCCAAACTCTTAGACAGAGACTTCTGGGACTGATGGTCGGTGTCTTGCTTTCCGTTCCCTCAATACTTGCTGTTGGACATAAGATAACGGTGACACCTTCTTTCCGCTTTCCGTTTTCCACGGCTCTGTGGGAACTGAGAGCCATAGATGTTATGGCTCAAGGTCTTGTCATCTTAACGGTTGCCCTTGGAATCGCTATGGTTTTGAGGGAAAAGCGGAGGGAGACGTAATAGATGGAGTACATAATTCTATCTATGACCCTTTTGGCAATAGGAATCTACGGATTGGCAACAAAATACGACCTGATAAAGCTGTTGATATCCATAGAACTGATCACGATTGCTGCTTCCATGAACTTCGTCATATTTGCCTCGTCACTGAACGACGCTTTAGGTCAAGCTTTCATGATCCTAGCCTTCTCTGTGGACACATGTATCACAGCCGTAGCCCTGGCGTTAGTGATTATTGTCTACCGTAAGCTAGGAACCTTAGACATCAGAGAACTGTCAAAGTTGAAGGAGTAGTCTAAAATGAGTTTTGACGGGAGAGCGGTTTCTCAAATTCACCGTTTCTACAAAAGAAAAATAATGTGAGTGGAGGCCAAGTGATTGCTACCCTACTCGCCATGGCTTGTATGGATTGTTCCATCTCTAGCTAGCTTGTTTGTCCCTATTTTTGCCAAAATTGGACACAAGGTTAGAGACTATTTTGTGGTATTAGTAGGTTTATTCACGTTTATCATAGCTGCCTCTGTAGTGCCTGATATTTATTTTAAGACAATAGAAGTTCCCATGGACGCTACTGCTCCTTGGATTCCTGGATTAGGCATACAGGCTGGCGTGCTACTTGATCCGTTGAGCGTGCTTTTCGCAAACTTGATTGCCTTTCTCGGTCTTATTGTTCTCATTTATTCACTAGGGTATATGTCCAAGAATGAGGGATTAACGCGATATTATTTTTTCATGCTTCTCTTCATCGGTTCAATGATCGGGTTAGTTATGGCTGATAACTTCCTCCAAATGTTCATCTTCTGGGAAATGGTGGGACTCTGCTCATACGCGCTTGTTTCCTTCTATTACCAACGCGCGGAAGCTGTTAAGGCAGGCATGAAAGTCTTCCTCATGACACGAGTAGGCGACATCTGCCTCCTAGCCGCCATCGCTATTCTCTACGCGAACTTGGGCACGTTTTCTTTCTTAGAATCATTTGCCCAGGTTGAAGAGATGGGAAAACTGGCGTTGTCGTTCTTGAGCTTCGCCTCTTTCTTGACTCTTATCGGAGCGGTTGCGAAGTCTGCACAGCTGCCTCTGCACACGTGGTTGTACAGCGCCATGGAAGCGCCAACTTCAGTCAGTTGCCTGCTACACGGTGCAACCATGGTGAAAGGAGGCATATATCTCATCGCTAGGACCCACATAATGTTTAACACGGTTCCTATGTGGCTAACTTCAGTAGCGTGGATTGGTGCTATCACCGCCTTAATAGGTGCAACTTTGGCACTACACACTTCAGACATTAAAGGGGTGCCTGCGTATTCGACGATAAGTCAGATAGGTTTCATGATGGCTGGACTGGGAGCTGCTTCCTCTCCGTTGGCTTCTGGATGGTTCGCGGGAATATTTCACATGTTGAGCCACGCCTTCTTCCAAGGTCTCGGCTTTCTAGCCATCGGCAGCATTGTACATCAGCTTGGGACCCGTGATATGAGGCAAATGGGAGGGTTGCGACGAGCAATGCCCATAAGCTTTGTCCTCTGTATTGTGGTGATACTAGCTCGTTCGGGTATTCCTCCTTTCTCCAGCTTTTTCAGCAAAGGACTGATAGTGAACAGCATCTTGTCTGAGGGAAACCTTGCACTTGCTTTTCTCATATATGGAGCCGCAGCGGTAACCTTTGCGTACAGTCTAAGATTCCTTATTCTCACTTTTATTCGCCCGGAGTCTGACTATGTTTCCAGTATTCATGTGCACGAAGCTCCCCGCATTATGTGGCTTTCTTCTTCAGTTCTAGCTGTGCTCTGTGTGGTTTTAGGTGTCTTTGAACCTTTCCTCGCCGGGTTCATGCGTGTCAATGTTGAAGTTGGTCTCAGTGAGCTTACGAGTTTTTCATCCCTGATTTTTCTGCTTGTTCTTTTTGTTGGCGGCTTCCCAACATATCTTGCCTACTTGCGCAAGCCTCTAATGCTCGACAAAATCAGAAAGAGCAAAATGGCGTCTATCGACAAGGTTTTGGAAAGAGGCTACTACTTTGATATAGTCTATGACAAAGTTTTGGTCAACGGTTTTGTAAAGCTCTCTAGTGGGGTCTATCGATACGTGGAAACATTAGCACTTGAACGCTTGCCTTACTTCGTAGCTAGAGGGGCGAGGCGCTTGGCGAGAGGAACGCACATGTACGCAGATGCCTTCCTAGACCGTATTTGCTATGTCATAGCTGGCGGAGCAGTGCGATTGGCGAAAGGCACTCACGAATATGCGGATGCCCTTCTGGACCGTCTATGCTACGTCGCGGCTGGCGGAGCAGTGCGGTCAGCTAGAGGAACTCACAAACATGCTGAAGCCTTGCTTGACAACCTTTTATACCTAATCGCTGGGCGTGCCGTGCGTCACGGCTCAAGAATAAGGAAGGTGCACACGGGGTCTTTGCCTCATTTTGTCTTGGCAGCGGTGCTAGGCTTTTTATTTCTTTGCATACTACTCCTACTAACCGTGTTTAGGTGAGGCAAGATGCAAATGGCACTTTTGTTTTCTTTACTAATACCCTGCTTAGCTACTCCAATTGCCTACGCTTCGGGAAAGAAATCATCCAAAGCCGCTGCGTCGGTTGTGGCGTTGGTTTCTGTAATTGACTTGCTCCTTCTGTACACGACTGTGCCAGCAATGCAGGCTAACGGAAGATATGTGGAGTCGTATTATTGGATGCCGATGTTGGGTTCCACTTTCACGCTTTTTGTCGATGGCATAAGCCTTTCAATGGCAGTTGTAACCTTGACGCTCATTTTTTCGGCGGCCGTGTTCTCGATGAATTACATGGCGAAAAAGAAGACCCTTTCAGGATACTACGCCATGTTGTCACTACTTATGGTAGGACTGGTTGGAGTTTTCATAACTTCAAATCTGCTTTTCTTTTACTTTTGCTGGGAGCTTATGCTTATCCCAACTTACTTCATAATAGGTGGATGGGGCTATAAGGAGCCCTATCGTGCTGCCTTCAAGTTCTTCATATTCACACACGCCGGAGCGGTTTTCGTTCTCTTAGGCATAGGCGCGGTTTACATGCTCACCGGTACCCTTGACATGTTCCAAGCCAAGTCTCTCTTGGCAAATGCGGCTCCAGACATTTTAGGCTGGGTTCTAGCAGCCTTTACGGTGGGTTTCGCAGTGAAAATGGCCATCGTTCCTGCTCACATGTGGTTGCCTGACGCTCATTCAGAAGCTCCTGCGCCCATGTCCGCCATCCTTAGCGGCGTAATTATTGAGGCTGGAGCCTACGCCATATTAAGAGTGTCTTTGGGAACCGTTTTTACCTCTCTCCCAGCAACCGAAATTGGAAGCCCGTTTCTCCATGTTTTAACAATATTTGGAGTGGTGTCTGCGTTCTACGGAGCATTCACTGCCCTAGCAGAAAAAGACATCAAAAGAATTGTTGCATACTCAAGTATAAGTCACATGGGTTATGTCCTCTTTGGACTCTCCCTTTTCCCATTTTCAGAAGGCATCACGGGAGCCGTCTATCACCTTGTTACTCATGGAGTTAGCAAGGGACTTCTCTTCCTGACGGCTGGTTCTATCATGATGCAAACAAAAGTTAGAAACATCGATGAAATGGGTGGGCTGGCTGGAAAAATGCCTTTCACCGCAACTTCATCTGCCATAGCAGCGTTCAGCATCGCTGGAGCTCCACCCTTCGCCTGCTTCATAAGTGAATTCCTAATCTTCATCGGCGGAGTCCAGGCAGGTGGCACGGATAGCTTTTACTTTTTGCCAACAGCTCTAATGCTTGTCGCAACAGTGTTCAGCCTCGCCTACGTATTAAGATTCTTCTGGAAAGTCTTCTTGGAACGCTCCAAAATCAAAAAAGTGAAGGAAGCTCCAATTTCCATGATTGTATCGATGGGCATCCTCGCATTTCTGGTCCTTTTGTTGGGCGTGTGGCCCCAAAACTTCATAGATTTGATCAGCAGCGTCTCGTTCTAATGAAGAGGTTAACTTATGATAAGCGTCTTAGATGTACTTACACCAACCATAATTTTCACTATCTGTTCCATTGCAACAGTGCCCTTAATCGCTTTCATACGCAAAAAAACCAATAGCCACCAAGGATTTTTCACGCTGGTTTGGATTTCTACAGTGTTCGCAGCTGCTGCAATAAGCATCGTGCGGTTGGGCACAGAATATTATGGACAGTCTCAACAGTCATTTCTGAATGTTTCCCTTACAGACGGTAACCTGCTTTCCGTGTCAAGCGCCTTTCTCGTAGACTCTGTTTCCGTTTACATGTCAACTGTCTATCTGATAGTAGGTTTTGTTTCCTGCATCTATGGCGTGCTTTACGTCAAAGTCAACGAAAGGCTATCTGAGAGATACTATGCGTTAATGCTCATGACTATTGGCAGCGTTACAGCTGCTTCCTTTTCAGGCGACCTCCTTACTTTATTCATTTTTTGGGAAATCTCCGCAGCTAGCTCCTGCTTCCTAATAGTCTACAGAAAGACGCGCGATTCTCTTGAAGCGTCAATAAAATTCCTTATTATGGTTGTTATCGCCTCCGGTTTCGTTGTGTATGGGCTGTCCATAGTCTATGGTCTAGTGGGATCTCTGAACTTTTGGGCGGTAAGGGAAGCTCTGATGGTTCTTGAAAACAAACAGCTTTTGGTGGTTGCCTTTGCGTTCATTGCCACTGGCTATGGCATCGAAACAGCTATTGTTCCTTTTCACATGTGGTTGCCTGACGCCTACACTGCTGCGCCATCTTCCTCATCTGCCTTGCTGTCTGCGGTGGTGGATCAAGCAAGTTATTACGTCATTCTCAGAATATTAATATACATTCTTACGCCTCCACTCATTCTGGATTGGCCATATGCTTTAGCCATATTTTCCGCCATCACGATGACTATTGGCAATCTTTTCGCATTGGCGCAAACTAACGTCAAACGCCTCATATCTTATGTTTGCATAGCTGACATCGGCTATAACTTGGTGGCGATAACCAGCGTTACACCCCTTGGAATCATGGGAAACCTCTACTTTTTCTTGGTGGGAGGCATGACTACAGCCCTCTCTTTCATGTTGGTAGGAATCTTTAAAAAGGCGGGTTTGAAAACCCTTGAAGATTTCTCAGGTGCAGGGCGAAGACTTCCAGCGGCAAGTATAGCCTTAACAATCGCCATGCTCTCGTTTTCTGGAATGCCGCCCCTAGCTGGATTCATGGCAAAATACATGGTCTTTACTGCCGCCATAGAATCGAAGATAGCGTGGCTGGCAGTGGTAGGAGTTCTGAACACCGTTCTCCAGACAGCCTATTTCTTGAGGTTAATCCACTATATGTACGCAAAAACGCCGAAAAAACCAATGGGGAAAAAAGTGCCGCGAAAACTGCTGGCGCCACCATATCTTCTAGTCGCGGCAATAATAATCTTAGGAGTTTATCCGGCTCTGGTCCTTGGATTGATATACCCTGCTGCACAGCAGATGGGGTCTCTAACTGTTTAATCATGTATAGAAGTGAGGCACAACGGAAGGTGTATATATTTAGAAGACGCTCTACAAGAATATTGAGGATTAATGAAAGTTAAAAACAAGAAACCGCTTATTGCCTATAACGATTTAGAAAGCCGAATCATCACTCCAGGCTTTTGCACTCTATGCGGAGCGTGTGAGGCCGCCTGCCCGGTTCACGCGCTAAAAGTGGAGAAGGATAAGCCGCACTACATTTTCGACTGCTCGACTACCATGGACTTATGCCCGATCTGTTATGACATCTGCCCGCACTCTGATGCTCTGTCTCTTGAAGCCACAGGGTTTGTTGCGGATGCGCCTCATCGAAGGGAAAGTCTAGGTTACTACAGGAAAGTGTTGCTCGCTCAGTCAGTGAAAACTAGACTGAGGGAACTCAGTCACAGCGGCGGAGTAGTCACTTCGCTGTTGATGTATGCTATTGACAAGGGTCTAATAGACAGCGCCATTGTTTCAGAGGCTGAACCAGATATTCCCGTAAAGCCGAAACCGCTAGTTGGACTGGTTCCAGACGACGTGTTATCGTCCATTGATAGCAAATTCTTTCCAGCTGCTGTAGCAAGGGCTTTTGGAAGTGCCGTTTACGAGTACGGGAAAGTGGATGTGGCCTTTGTAGGTATCCCGTGCCATGTGCTTGCTCTCCGCAAACTGGAGGCTTGGCAACACAAGCTTATAGACAGTCTCAAGATAACGATAGGACTTTTCTGTCTCTGGACTCTCTCTCTGAATAATCTTCTCCAATACCTTTCCAGAACATATAAAGTGAAGACTTCTGAGATTCGGAGGATAGACTTGACCAAAGAATATGTAGTTCAAACGACCAAGAAAACCGTGAAAATTCCGCTTTCTGATATAGAATCGCAAGTTCTGCCTAGCTGCAGAACATGTATAGACTTCACAGCTGAACTCGCTGACATTTCTGTTGGCGGCGCGTACCCTTTGAAAGATTGGTCTACGGTAATCGTTCGAACGAAGAGCGGTGAAAGTCTTCTGAATGATGCAGTTGAAGAGGGAGTGCTAAAGACCAGAAAGATAGAGGAAGAATGGGATGTCTTCGCTCACACAATAGAGATGGCTTTGCACAAAAGGACGTTTGCCCTTGAAGAGATCAAAAAAATGAAAGACGCGAAGGAAGCAGTTCCTCCTGCGAGGGACCGTTTGGTGGAGTTCTTGCCAACGGAGATAGCGTTTCTCGCCAACGTAACAGTTCAAAACGGCATGACCAAAGAGGTTGAAACAGTGACTCCAAATGTCACGATAAATGAAATGCTTGACATTATGACGAGACTTCATCATATGGGTTATCCGGTTGTAGATGAAAATGACAAATTGATCGGAATCGTTACCTTCGAGGATGTGGCCAAAATTCCCAAAAAGAAAAGAGACAAAATCTTGGTAAGTGATGTTTGTCGCAAGAAACTGATCTCAACAAATCCTGAAGAGTCTGTCTTGGATGCCTTCAAAAAAATGGAACAACACAATATTGGACGCATTCTTGTGGTAGATCGCAACGATCCGAAGAAACTGTTGGGCATCCTTACAAAACATGATGTTATGCATGTCCTAACTTTTTGGCGATCTATTTAACTCTTAATTTCTTGCTAGCGAAAGATTATGGCTTAATTCCCTCCCAGTGTTTTCAGCGCTTATTTACAATGGCAATGACAACAACACTAACCTTCCCATCCTCTCCTGAAACCTAAAACTTGAAATTTCTTTAAGCAGGCAATGCGGACAACTGCTGGAATAGTAGCGTTCATTCCAAGCGCATCTCCGCCACTTTTGATCACACCAATATTCTTCAACCATCACTCCTCCCAATCGCTAAACTTGTCTCAGAACAAAAGATTACGCTGGCCAAAAATAGATTGGATCTTTTTTGTTGACGCTTCTATGATGCAACAAGATTTTAGCTGAGGCGATGCTAGCCTTTGGTAAAGTTAAGTCTTATTCCATGTGAAGTCTAAAGCCTTTTAGAACAGTTTACTAGGGCCTCGTAGGGCATCCTTCCTCCTAGGAAGCGTATCCAGAAAAGTAGTCTCCAAATCTCACTGTGATGTCCTTGTCGTAAAAAAGTGAAAACTGCAGTTCGATGTTGTTCACGCGCGCGCATAATCTTTTCTCACAAACGCATGCATCTTTTAAGCGGGAGTAACCCTTGTTGTGGTAAAGGTTGAGTGATTTGTTCTGGAGGAGGAAGAGAAAGCTAAAAGTGGATTTGGGTGAATTAGAGGACGAAAGAGAATCCTTATCCAGTTTCTTGCATTCGAAACTCAAAGTTGATGTCACTTCAAGTGGCAATAAGGTGTTGGTAGATTCCGAAAATTTACCCTCAAAAGAGCTGAAGAGAATGGTAAACAAATTTATTTACCATCGAAACCTAATGAACAAGTATTGGGTTGCGCTGGAAAGCGGTGTCGTTAAAATCAATAAGTTCAAGCGTTCCGAGAAAAAGGAAAAACGAAAGAAGAAAGGGACTCCACCTTCAACAATTAAGCACGGTTGGTAAGAAAGAAAAAATAGGCGCACGCGATCAGGAATATGC
>Ga0224511_10000680_pt1 | contig 17501 bp, 13 predicted proteins | sample SF_May12_sed_USG_2_FD_169988 | JGI IMG/M metagenome (GOLD analysis project Ga0224511, IMG submission 169988) | Sediment microbial communities from San Francisco Bay, California, United States - SF_May12_sed_USGS_8_1 | ecosystem: Environmental > Aquatic > Marine > Sediment | place: USA...
CCCCCCCCGCAATTTCGCTATATGTCATTGGTTTATATCTGGGCAAATCCAGGCGCATGACAGTGATAACAAGCGGATAGGACATCGCCATCGGATAACACACAGTGCCAACACTTGTAGTGCTATAGTATCATCACCTTGCCTTTCGGTGCCTCGGAAAGGTTATCATTGAAGAGATATCGTTTTTACTTGGGAATATTTACTAGTCTGGGAGTGATTTGTATAGGTGGAAGGACCGGGTTCCGGTGCAAGGTTGGACGCTGTTTTGCAAGGCATGACGTCATTACATGAGTAGGCCTGTTTGTAATTGAATGCCCGGCGTCGGTCGGTAATCTGACTATACCATAACGGGCTGGGCAGCGTTGGCACAGTAGAAGCTGACAGTGTGAAGTAGTATTTTTTATTTGTATGATGGTGTTGATTGATTGAACGATATAAACAAAACACTAATAACTGCATATGTGTATTTTCATTGTAGGAAATACGAGTTAGCAATTCGTCGCTATGAAGGAGAGGATGAAATGTCTGTCTGGAGCGAGTATATTGATTGGACAGAACAGAGTTATCCAAGTGGCAGCGGCCAGCTTCTCGAGCTTATTCAATCCTTCATTAAAACATTCAAAAATAGAGAAGAGTATAGAAATGACGCACGATTCATCCAGCATTGGATTACATATGTAAGTAGCCAGTTAGCTGAATAGGACAAGCACAAGTTTTTTTTTCGTCAGCCAGTCTCTCTGGTATCAGATTGGATAGAAAAAAAGGTATTCCCACTAAGGAAGGAAAGAGCGAAACGATCAAAATTGTTGGGGATTAGTTGTATTTCGGGTTTATTTCCCTATATCATAAGGTAAAGCTTACGAGTACCACTCTAACGCAACACAATTGTAACACCATTTTTTTTGCGAACAACTTCTTGTACATGTATTTTGTTTTTGACCCTTATATACACCCTCACTCCCTCAGTTTGTGAAATCGCTGCTTTGTCAGTACCCGAATACAATAAAAATAATACCATTCCTTCCCCGCAGTCAACTACTTATATTGATCGCGCGTCGAACAATTTTAAGTTTACTACCTGATTTCATACAGTAAAGAAGTTCTCAGTATTCTGATGCACTGCCCATACACCACGTTTTATTCATTCATTTATTCATTCGCTTGCAGGCTGGTCTGGTATCGGATACACCGGAGATATACCGTTATATGCACAGCAACAAAATTGGAGACAGGACATCGCTGTTTTACACCAGTTGGGCGAGTTATCTCGAGGATTCTGGTCAGAGTAAATTGGCGGATGAGGTGATCAGTAAGGGCATTGCAGCCGGCGCTCAGCCTGTACAGGACCTCACCAGATGGAGAGAGTGAGTCAATCGTAATACGGTCCTGCTGCTGTTTCGAGATCTTGGCGGATACACATCCGTGCGCTGTTGTCTTGACTCAGTAGCCTGGTTTAATGACTTGATTACATTATCCTGGTTTATGATTTTGCTGTCCCTTACAGTAAAGCCAATTATCACCCCTTTCAAAGCTAATATTGCACAAATCATCGAAAACCATGTCGAAATATGGGTACATTTACAGCCAAGCCCGGGACCTCCAGGATCGTTTTTTCCGGCCCAAGCAAGTAGAAGAAAGTCCGAGTTGTGGAACTGAGGCCTTGAGAACAGCCACTCAGACTTGGAAGAGGGTTAACGAACCGTTCGAAAACGGCCAAATATTTCAATACTGTGCGGCGGGTCTGATGATATGAAAATTAGAAGATTATTAATGAAAGGATCACTTTAAAGCAATGGCTTTTTTTTCAGGGAGTTTCAGTCTCGAACCTGTCGTCAAATCTTCGCTGGTAAAAAAGAAGCGAATACTCACGAAGAAGAGAGCGGCCCGCAGCGCCAGAAGTTGGTGCCTCTCGCCGCTCGTAAAGGCCTGGTGCCTATCGACAGAACAACGGCGGCTCGGCCGTCCCAACGAACCATCATGGCTGCCATACCGCATGCCGGCAGAACGGCCCCACAGAAACCACTAGCAGTAAGTGTCATTGTGGTCAAAGACTATCAAGTCACAAAAGAGGAGTGTCCTAGGTGTAGAGTTATCTTAACTCTATGGTTTGGGACCCCCTGGATTGAATTTTTTCTCAATTGACAGGTGGCTGTACTTGCCAGAAGTTGCTTTATAGTCCTACAATATACAAATCTCTGGTAATAGGGAATAGCAATGATGTGAGGCGGTCACCCTCACCACAGGAAGTCCACAAGATGAGCGTAATGATCTCACAACCTCAACAGTAGTCCTTTTATATACCCTTTATATAGCTTGAATTAGAGTTCTGGAGTCCTAATTTCTGCCTTGTTTACCAGATTTATAATGATGAGAACTCTATTGAACCAGCACTAGTCGGAGGTAAAGCTCAGTACAGCTCAGTGCCCACGTCACAGTTCCATAAGGAGAACACACGATTGGCCGGAAAATGGAACGCATCGTCTAAGGTACTGGCTTTATTCATACTTGGCGCCCCCTGATTGGGATCGTAACGGGTCTGCGGGCTGGTAGCTGAAAGGGCCTAGAAATCACTTTGGTAGCAACCTTAAAAAATCCTGCCCTTCTTGTTGTCACCAAATGACCCGATCCAGAGATCAGCTGCCAGCCTACTGGTAGTTGACTTGACTTCTGGGAATCGTGAGTGGAATGGCTTTGATATCCGTGGTGTTGATCATGTCCAGCTCATGTTCAGATAATGCTCAGTGTAACTTTTTGCTTATTGTTACAGACCGGCAGCACCGGACGAGACCCGACAACCCCCTCTGGGTTTACAATTCATACAGATGCAGAACAGCCGCCAGCCACACCCGGTAAAACTGTTACACTGGGCTCTCATCAAGGTCTCAGGTTAGTGCAGTTCATGGTTTATCCTCTTTTCTTTTTTTTCTCGTGTGATGACTGCACAGTTATGGTGAGGTTGCTGCATTAGCCACTTGGTTTTTCACCAGTTAAGGCTTAGCATGGAGCATCGCAAATGGGTCAGTAGCAGTGCTCCGCCTCATAGCGAGGCTAGTTTTTTCTCTGTTCGAGCTAGGACTAAAGTAAGGAGCTCACACGCACAGCAGGAGGCTGTCATGACCAGGAATCCAGTCCATCATTTCACAACTGGAAGCCCAGCACTCTTTAACTTACCTATCCAGCTATCCCTTTTATTTTCTTGTGTCTCTTAAACTGTCGGAAAATATATGAATATATCCGATACATTAGTTTATAACTTCACTGCAACATTCTTGTCTGGATAAATTAGAAAAAGGGAGACCGTTTCATGTATCATCGCGTGGAATTAAGAAGAAAGTTCGTACGGACGAATGGTAGTTCATCTGCATTTGCGCGCCAATGCCTTCAGTTCGGACCCATTTTTGGGGGCACAGAAATCCCGCAACCGTTGTAATATATGTCAATGGCTAACACTGATTGGATTCGCTTGTAGTGTAAAGAAGAAGTCGAAGGAGAGCGATGCCCCCACAGTCTTCCTAAAGTGTGAACTCGAGTGCGTCAAAGATTTGCCAATGTATAACAAAACCAAGGTAAGATATAGGAGATATGAAAGCAGCCAATTAGAGGATTGGGTATTTTCTTGATGGAATATTTTCCGAATATCTGAAATGTTGATAGAATAATGCGCAGCGGTTTTATACAGCTTTATGCAAGGTTTCACTATGTTAGCGTGTTTAAGGTTGATGGCTGCTTTTGTTGGTTTTGCAGTGGTCTTTACGACCATTAGTTTTGGGATTAGCTGATAGCTTACATTCAATTGACACAGTAAAATCAGTCAGGTTGTGGTAAAGGCCACTCTTTTTGGCACATACATGGCTTATAAATTGCAGGTTTACGCTGGTGTCTCTGAATTTTCCTTTGAGGAGTTACGAGCAATAAAATGGAGACAGGAACAACAGATTAAGGAAGCCCAAACATTACGTAAGAATTTAGCCAAATCGGTTAAATGATGAGTGAAGCTCCTTCGGCTGTGTGTTTAGTTTAACCATTGTTATTAATATTGTTTCAGTGTAATACAATTGTGTCACTGCATTGTACTGCTTTGGTACGGTACTGCGCTGTGGTGCACTATGTTGTACTGTACTATGTTGTACTGAACTGTACTGTGCTGTGTGGTACTATACTGCGCTGTGCTATGTTTTTTCCATCTTTTCCTGCACTTTCCTGTGTTATACTTGGCTATTCTTTCCCTACTGTTCCCTGTGCCTTGTGCCCTGTGCCCTGTACCCTGTGCCCTGTACCCTGTACCCTGTACTGTGTGTGGTGATTGGATATGTTTCTGTATGGCAGGTGAGCGGGCGCAGCAACAGCGTCTGGTAGAATTAGAGGAGCGGGCTATGCGGGCAGAGACAGAGAAACGCTTACTCGAGGAGAGAGTTCGCAGAGAGATGGCGGAACTGAAGGATCAAATGGAGAGGGACCTCCAAGCCAAGTTGGAAGCTGAGCTTGGGAAATTGAAACTTCTGACGCCTGACAGGTAACACTCAGGATTATATAGGCGATGCAACAGCCACTATCTGGCTGCAGATAGAATGGGGGTACATACACTAATATGATGATTTAACCCACATTCTGGTAATTGCCAAGCCTCAGCGAGTTCCACTTTCAATAACCCGAAAAGCAGGTATTGGCATTTTCAATCAAATGTTGGGTATTGGTATTGGCCACAGAAAGACTACCACCATTGCCAGACTAACACAACTGCAGCAGGCATTTGAACAGGGACAATGACATAAAAGTTTTATTACCGAGGCTGTGACTGACCTGATTTTCCTATAATAAAAAGTGCTCTCTAGACTTGGAGACGTTTTGTTGATTCTCTGGTGTAGAAAATGTTCCGACTTGTTCTGTAACATTGCATTGAAAAGGACATCATCACACCGTCCGATGAGATTTGCATTATTTATTGGTGAAAATGGTCATAGTCACAAGTTCGTAAGTTATAAAGTAACCACGCTAAAATGCTTCTCTTTTGCAGCAGTGGCAGCAGCACTCCTGGGAAGGACGATATCGATTCACAGAGTGACAGCGGGGTGATTGCGAGCTGCACAAAACGTCATCGCACAACCCCTGATACCACTCGCGCCAAGAGATCATTCACTAAGGTGAGTATACGTCACGCATGATAGGCACCGTGACTCAATGCGCAGCAGTCCGCGCTCATTACCTAATTGAAAGCAGCCTCATATCACTACAAATGTTACACTTTAACCACTGTACGCAACATGACAGTGGAATGGTAACCGATGGGTATAGAGTTATCCTCACCTAGAGAATAACTTCATACCCACTAGTACTTACTTAGGCGAGCATGTGCCGTAAAAATAATGGTTCGAAGTTGATTGAGTTTTCATTTACTTTCAGCCAGCGGAGGAGTCTCTTCGATTAAACGCCACTGCCAATGACACAGTGAACATGTTCAGGTGAGCAGTATGGTCCTAAACAGAGTGATGCGGTTTGTGTTGAGGTTCAGTTAAGCGTCAAGTACTATAAGTTCAGATTAATGATTCCCCAGCAGTCTCTTTTATGTTACACATCCCTGCTTTCTCATAAAAGTATTTACTTTGTGTCACTGTACTGTCTTTGAGGTTTACATAGATTAACCTCACTGTCTCTTGTATCAGCACAAAATGCCTGATCCCTCAGTTAGGGGAGAGAGGGGTGTATAGCTTGAGTAAAACCGACTAGAAATAATCAGAAAGTATCTTTGTGTATTAAAATATAATTTACCCAGATTTGGGATTAGGGATAAGGGTGATAGCTCAATGGCTGGAGCGTTTGGCTCAAAATTGAAATATCCTAGATTCAAGACATGCTGAGCTTCCACTGTGAAAATGGGCTCCTCATATAATTCCTGGTTCCTACCACTCCAACAAGCCTCAGGATTAGGAGGTACGCTAGAAAGGCTAGCAAAGTGTCTGATTAGAACAATGAAAAAGGTCTACACTAGAACATTTGTATTCAGTCAGTAACCATCACCACATCTTCTGTGTAACTCAGTGCTGGACTTTTCTCTGGGGACACGATGCAGCTAACCAGGAAACAACTCGAAAGTCACAATGAGGCTCATGGTGCCAATCCATCCAGCACTCATACAACTAACCAGGAAGCGCCATTCAGGTCTGTGGATAAATCAATAGCCAGACGCCATTCTTAAACTATACCCTGTTATACTCAGTAAGCCCTGACGTTGAAAACTGTCATAAAAATTGTCCCTTTGCACATTGGTTTGAACATCGTCATCGTCGCCAACCACTTTTATACTCAGTATGTTGTTATTCGAAGACTGTGTTATGAAATTTGGCACATCATCATCATCATCATCATCATCATCTGCCACCTCCTCTCCACTGCTGGATAAAGGTCTACGCCAACTGAATCTCCATTCACTGCGTTCTCCAGCAGTCTGCCGATTTTACTAAAATTAGAAGGCTGTGTTCCGTCTAATGCCAGTTATCTTAGCAATGAGACCTGTCCATTTCATTTTCTGTTAATAACCATTTTTATGATGCGGGGAATTGTTTGTGTGATCTTCAATGAAATTGTTTGTAATATGATCTTGCAATTTCACACCTAGCATTCTCCTTTTCACAACCATATGTGAGGGCTGTAGGTTGGCGCCCAGGTACCAATTTTACTTTGGGCTGTTTGTAGTGTGTTCAAGGAGCCGGAACCCAAGCGAAGCGCTTTCATTCCGGCTACGAAGACCAAACCTGCAGTACCGCCGCTTGCCTCCGCTAGTAAACAAACAGAGAACAAACCTGCAGCACCGCCGCTTGCCTGCGCTGGTAAACAAACAGAGAACAAACCTGCAGCGCCGCCGCTTGCCTCCGCTGGTAAACAAACAGAGAACAAACCGTCCGTGTCGTTTGCTGTCTTCTCTGATGAGGTCATCAACACTGCCCCAGCTGCCCTTGTTGTCCCCACTCCTGCTGCTGCTGCTCCTTTCAGGTAAGTTAAGGGCCAAGAGCTTGTCAAAGGCCCGAATGAACCTTGAAGGGACAGTAGCGACTTAGACGCCTTGTTCAATTCTGTAAATAGCGTGTAATCTGTAGCCATCTTGTCCACACTGTAAGAAGTGTAAGTTATCCATGTTCCAGTGCTCATGCCGAATGTCTTTACCTCCCATTTGCATAGGAAAGTGACGCTCGCATAACGTTGTAGTATATTCACTGATGACCAGCCTTCCCAGCAAGTCAACGCCCCTGTACCAGCGTTTGAGGTTTTCACAGATGATTTCCCGCCACCCGTGGAGCCGTCTGCCCCCGAAGGCTTCCAGATTTACACCGATTGTGACAAGGAAAACACAAACACCGCGGAACCTTCTCAGCAAAGGTACCACTCCTATTACTGTCCAGCAAAGGCATACCATCCTTCCTATATAGCAGGGAAATACCACCCCTCATCAGTAACACAACTGCTACCAGCACTCTGGTTCACAGAAAGAGATGGAATGGTCGCTTTGGTCCATTACTGTGCCGTATCCACTGAGTGGTTGGAAACCATTGCCACTGATATGCTAAGGTGATTTCCTTATTGGGTAAACCCGCACTAATTTGTGCGCAGGACCCATGTGGGCAACATAGGATCTCATGGAACGCCCATTATCGCGGCATGCCCCCTTCTCCGCGGCAAGCTGAGGCACCTCGCGGTTTTTGCCGCGAAGGTGTCTTCTCATGCCACTGGGTATGTTACTGTTATTTCTGTGAATAGATGCAGAGCTCTCTCTTTCCCTAACCAGGAATTCTCTGACAGATCTTTGGTTCATACACATATCTGCTCTGGCGGCCATCTTGAAAATGAAATTCTGGGAAATATAAAAGCGCACAGCTCCAATTTTACAGTTTTTTCTGTAGTGAACCTATGGTAGAATTGTATTGTGAAATATGAAAAGCGTGCAAGAAAAACTGTGGAAAATATGAGTAGACAGGCATTACCTTTTGGACCAAGCTCTAGTAAGATATATTATGGCTCTGGTTTCATCGCCCACTCTTATTCCATGGTTCCCCCTCTATTGGCGTTGGTTCTAATCTATCATATTTTGAATGATCATCAGCTTTTGGTTTTCTTCTCATGCAGACCAACCAAGCATTCTGAGAGCATGGATTGTCAGACAGATTATAACATGATTGGCAAGTTCGCCGAGCAGGCACGAGCTGCCTCTACACCGTTTGGTGCCGAGAATCGGCAGCTTTATGACAGTGAGCTGGCTGTCAGTGAGATAAAACCAGCAGCCCCTGCAAAGGAAAAAATAGTGGCGAGGCCGAGCATCTCTCAGCCTGACTTCGCACCCACTCAGCTTCTGAGGTACGCATCGCGACTGGCCACGTGCACAGGCTTGGTCATGAGTCAGGCCATATAGGCCTATGGTGGGTTGGATACCTCTAGTTTGTGGGAGATGATTATCTTGGGCTTCAATTTGCTTTTTCCAATGGTATGCTTATTCTCGACAATAGCCATCATCACATCCAAACGGTAACCATGTATTTTATTTTGCATGGTAAACCTTGTTAAATGAAGGCAATTGGGGAATGAATGCTATGAAATAAACGGACTAGGAAAATAAAGTGAGGTTAAAAAGAATCCTTTTTTGCTCTTGTCTGCCATGAATTGGCACAAGAAGTCTCGCGCTGTTGAAATCCTGGCAAAGTATGATGAAAAGACATGACCCAGTGTGCGACCTGAAGCGGATAACATGGCACTTTTTGTCCGTCTTTCTAGTCCTATCACGGAGTACAGCGAGTCATCGAGCAGTGGGCAGAGCTCAGGATCGGCCACTCTGCCGAGGCTGGCATTCGATTCGACAGTTCACAGGACACGGACACACAGCACTCACAGTGTGCACAGCGGTGAGACAAAAACCTGACCGAGATCGCGGGAACGCGCACGATTGTGATATAGGAGATTGTTCACATCGTCTTTCTAAGCATATAGCAATTTTTAGGAAAACCCAAATCTTTGCTATCTTGATAACTGTAAGCGCAAGCTACACACACTTTTTCGGTGTCCATTGTGTCCAGTGATCATTAACAACACAATTGTTTCAGTATGCAGTGATTCTGATGAGGCTGATCAAGTGGAGGTGCCTGCCAAACTATCCATCATGCCCACACTGAGTGAGTAATTGAGCACATAAGTTTATGTTTACATCTGTTGCCCAAATCTGCTTGAATCTGTGAGACGACCACTGTTTTAGGTATATAGGTGATATAGCTGATATAGGTGAATGGCCTTCGTTGTTTCGTAATTTATCAACTCATTTGTGATTCTCATTGTTACCATTTGATGTAACAGATTTGTGACAATTACCGATATTGAGTTCAAGGTCAAAACAATTCTACAAGTACTTTGAATCGAATGCCTCGGGAATTGATCGGATGTTAGAATAAATTATATAGCAAACATTATTTAACAATGCTCCGATTTCCTTCACATTTAGATGCAGTAGCTGAGTTGAGTCGAGAGTACAGCAGCTCACAGGATGGTACCTCCGGGCAGGAGGAGCTGCTGAGCCGCGCCACTCCCGTCATTGATACAACAATGTACCAGCCACCAGAAATCACCGAGTGCATAGCTAACACAACAGTTTTCATAGACCCGAGTGATCCGTTCAATGAACAATTGCAGGCGAAACTGCTGCGTAAGGTCGGTTAATAATAGCCATGCTGACTCAATGGTAACATCGGAGATTGTGAGTTTGGAACCCAACGCTGCCGAGGGTTTTTTTAAGTGTGAACATTAAGCAGGCTTCTCAGTCTTGTTTCAATGATGTGGCTTCAAAACACCAGTGTAGATAGTGGTGATCCCAACCAGTGGAGCAGAGTCAAGACCATCCCATGGTTATTCAAAGTTGGATGACGAGGCAAACTCTTTTTTGGCTGATCAGAATCAGTGTGTCTCAAAACCTACCTGAGTCCAGTAAAAGTTCATGCTGAGCAGGCGATGTAGTAAAAAAATACGGTTAAATCTTGGAATTCTCAAATGAACTTTCATTCAGTTGAAATTTTCCCACGTGACGTAAATTGTTGCAAAAGACATCACAGCGGTCCACGTTATTACATGTGCACGCCTGCGCGATGGGTAGCCAAAGTCCAACTTCTACAACTTGGCTACACTTCTGACTATTGGGATCGAAGTATGAGTGCGAAATGGGCCCAAAAACGAAAACAAATACCTATGAATTCACTGAGTTCAGCTTAGTCCTAACTCTAGTCTACCTCGCAATCAAAGTGAGTGACACCGACTCCCCTCTTTCGAAAACAGTCTTTCAGTCTTTGTCTGTGTTTGTTACTAATAGCCAACCAACGGCTCTTATTGCGTAAACCGGCAAACAGTATGTTTGAAACCTAGTCCTATTCCATATGGCTTTCTGACTCTGTAATCTGTACGGTTTTCTACCAGTTGAAACCATGGCGTCAACTCTACCCTTTAGCACAACAGTTATAGCAGGTCACGTGCATTCCCTGGGTTTGACAGACCTGGAGCAAGTGCTGCCGCTCTAGACCCATTCTCAGCGCTTGTGTACAACCTTAGGAATGTGTCAATGGTGATGAGGTGTCCCAAAGATGTTTTAAAACACTTTTCAGAGGGTACCAATTTTGCCATATTTAGCACGGATTTAAGGGCACTTCTGCTGTGCCCATTGCACTGTAATTTGACTCAGGTAGGTTTGAGACATGCTGATTCTAATCAGCCAAAAAAATTCCTCGTCATCCAACCTTTAAAGATTCACCTTTTCCTTATCATGTAAAATTAGCTAATGGGGTGAAGCGTAGAAATGGTGGTGGCAGATCCCTAAACTTTCACTACTAACTGCTCTGTCTTGAAGAATAATGCTCATCACTGAGTCAACAGGTAAACTGATTGAGTGAAATTGGCCGTGACTATAGTCTAACCTGTTTGGCTAAATAGGTCCTCTAGAAGCTGTACCATTGTCTCCCAAGGTAGACAGACACCACCCAAAGTTTAGAATTACATCTGGTCTGTAGCGCTTAGAGATCGTTGCAGGTGGACATCGCCTCTTATGACATGCTGGAGACTCGGGATGAACTGATGCCTAAACTGAAGATCGGCAGCAGACTGGTGATTGGAGGGTTTGCGCTGAAAATCACTGCCCGACTCGGTAAGCTATCAGATTGTCTCATTGATCACAATTTATAAAATAAGCCTAACGGAAATATAGCAGTGTTTCTGCAACCTGAGTGACATCAGTAGACGAGTTCAGGTGATGTTTATGAAGAGTGGGGGAATTTGTGAAAAGGATGGGGCGACCAGTATGATTAGCTTTTTAAAGAGGTAGCATTGATGGGGATTTTTGTCTCCCATTTTAATGTAGACCTGTGGATGGTTTTCTTGTAGGTGAAGGGGGCTTTGCCACGGTATTTAAAGCCAGTACAGTGGACGACACATCGATGACAGGAAATACCCTACACACTACAAACCGAAGTGAGTGGTAGATCGGTTTAATTAGTCTCTGTGGCGGACAGATGAACAGCCAAGACGATTGAATGTTTTCTTGTTTTAAATTAGCAGACTGTGAAAGTGAAAGTATGCTGTATATCTCAAAGGTACTGAGGGCAATCTCCTTCCTCTGGGGAGGTAATCGAAGGATTGAAAACATACTTTTTAAGGAACTATTTCGTTCACTGAGGTCTCTGAGAATGAGAAAAACTTAATATATGGAGACGGTATAAAGATTGATGGGGAAAATCCATCCTGCCCCCATCGATCGGGTAGGCAGTCGCCAATCCTAAGGTCAAGCAAATCTATTGGCTTCTGGTCTTATAAATGGGTGTAAACTTTACAGGAGTCACTACAATTATGTTAAAGTGGAGCTGATGGGCTGGCTGCTTGAATGGGGGTATGGCGGTGTTCTCAGTACTTGCTGTAAATGACGTTTTCTGTTTCAGGTATGCTGTCCTGTACAGCGAGTAATGTACCCATGTTGTCAGATATGTCTGAGGTGTGTGTTAAGGCACAGAGCCCCGCGTGTCCCTGGGAGGTTTACATATGCCGCGAACTCAGCCACCGTCTTTCTAATCTCGATGACTGGTTCGAGAGAGATCTGGTATGTATTCGGTTACCACGGAGGTGTCGAGCGCATTTTCTTTACCCGACTCTGCAGATGCTGTTCCGTCACTCCGATAGTGTAATGGTGTGGCATTATGTGACTGTGTTTTCTTGTGTGACAGGGGCGTAAGGTGATGAATGTTGGTGACGTGGTCCTGTACAGGGATGGTTCTCTGTTAGTGAATGAGCTTGTTTCATTCGGCTCCCTACTAAATCTCGTCAACACATGTAAAACTTCCCATATAGAGGTGAGTCTGTGCTGTGATTTGTAAAGCTATTGCTTATATTGTCGTCTTATTAAGATGACGAAGCCTTCTGTATAAGGCGTGTTAAAGACTCAAATGAATTCGATGTTTCTCAAGGTAAAAGGGGTTAAATCACGGTTGAGGGTAGACACACTTTTGGAGTTATGTTTCCCATTCTTGAATGGAGGCAACTCGGCATTCATTACAGCGACAGCGAGTGGTCTTTTTCCAAAAGCGAACATCGGTCGCTCGAATAACTACGGCCCGACTGGGCTAAATAGCAAAAAAATTGGGATCATATTACTACAACTTAGCAAACTAATGATCTTTACTCCGTCAAAATGGAGTAGAACTCAAAATTGAATGTAATATCGGATAAAACTGAAGTTATACGAAATGCTTTGCTGGGTTTTCCCTTGCCCTAAATAGAGGCCATGGCGTTCGGGCCTCTATCATGCACAATAATGGCACTAACGGTTGCTGACAGAGGTGAAAAACTACACTCTGAAGCCCTCTTTCTATATTTTTGTTGCAAATTTTCTCTATTCAGACTAGTGTAACTACAAGTCTAGTGTCCACCTGCTAGAGATTTTTACAAAAAAACTTAGCGCCTAAGCAGAGAAACCAATGCAAACACCAACAGATCTGTGGTAATTTCCTATCCCGACTCCATATTTGTTGTGTCAACGGTCTGAAAAGTGGGCCGCTGAGGCCAATGGATAAGACTATATCTAAACATCCATTTGAGCTGGATATTGGGCCCATCTGTTCACAGCTGGCTTCAGAATCTGAAAACAAGTGAAGGCACTTTTGGCCATGGCTTAACCCCAAATGCCCATGGATTTTGTCCCTTTAGTTCATCATGGAAATACCTAATAAGTACTTCCTAAAATCAAAATCCTAAAATCGTAAATATTTCTTGAAAGAAGTATTTAAATTTTATTTCCCACACTTACTAAAACAATATTTTTTCCATTGATTGCAGCTGCCTGAAGTCTGTGTTATGTATATTACTATAGAGTTGCTACATATAGTCGAGTGTCTTCATAGATGTAGAATTCTACACGGTGATCTGAAACCGGACAACATATTATTCTATGGCTTGTAAGTAGTGGATACTCTAAGTATGGCTACTTGGTGACAGTCATGGATGTGCTAACCTAATGGTGTAGCCAATAGTTCACTCCTAGTTCTTAGCCCTCTAAAAGTGATCACCATCATTATCATTGTCACATCGTCGTTACATCATCGTCGTCATCACCAGTTATTGTCCCATTGTTGGACGAAGGCGTCCCTCATAAGTTGATGCCGGTCTCTGTTGTAGCTTTTTCATTCCAGTTGTTGCCATACATTTTAGTAACCTCCACTACCCTCCTAGTTTTTGGCCTTCCTTTTTTTTTCTCTTCCCTATTGGATTCAACTCTCTAGTTACCTCACCCATTACATTTAGTTTCAATTCTCTTTGGAATGTAGTGTAACTGAAGTCACCGATGATGACTTAGTATCTTGTTATTTGTTGCAGTTCACCATATAACGAAGATATACCATTCAGCCGATCCTGTATTAAACTCATAGACTTTGGTCGAGGTATAGACTTATCAAAGTTTCCGGAAGGCACGACCTTCACAGCTAGTAACGAGACTGACGGCTTCATGTGTGTAGAAATGAAGACGGGTCAACCATGGACTTATCAGGTCAGAGAATAAATTCTCTCAAACTCCCTAAACTGTCTACAATAACCGGAAAATCATAATGGCCATAATATTAAAAAAATGTGTGGTGTGATAACAAATTCAGCAGCCAATGTGTCTTCTGAATCGGATGACTCATTGAATTGCTTGTTCAGGCAGTATTTTATTATGGAACGATACTGGTGGAGCATGGGAAAAACCTGTAGCTCCCGGCCTAAGAATAGCAGAGATCTCTCTTTGTGGTTAACCATATTGCGCACTGTCATTCCTGTCACGAGGATGAGGAACCCACAGTAGTCGCTGGTCCCTTTGGGGAACTTCAAACAAACTATTTCTCCTTCACTTCATTACTAACTTTTGCTCTCCGTCTCAGCGTTGGTGTGGCTCTCATTGCAGACTGACCTGTTTGGCCTTTTGGGTTGTATTCACCCTCTTATCTGGGGAAGTTATATGACAGTCGCTTACACCAACAATAGATGGAAGATAAACAGCAGTAAACTACCGCGGTGAGTTAATCGGCCCTACTCTCGCTACTATGGTGATTCACTATGTATTTTGTAAGATGCGCGAATAGGAGAAATTCCAACTGTGTATATGCCTAACGACCTCTATAGTGAGGGGGGGGGAGTTCAAAGGCAATTTTTCTCAACTTGCATAGTTAGAAGGGTCTGTCTGTGTTCCAAGATATTGGTAAAAACCAACGAAAAACAGGCAAACTGGAACACATTGGTATTCAAAGGCCTTATGAAAATGAAGAAGGCATATTCGACTCACTTCACCCAAGCATTATTGCTTTCTTGCGTATGAGCCAGGTACACGGCTCTATTTTAAGTACCAGTCGGGCAAGTCACTCGTTCGATGCTATATTGTAGTTTGGCTGCACTATTAGTGTCCATGTTGATTATCATAACCCAACTAATAGTGTCTGTTATCTGTATTGTGACCTCGTCTCTGTCCATCTCTTTTTTCAGGAGATTTGGATCTCGTTTATGGATGGACCTATTTGATAAGTTACTGAATGTACCATCCTGTGATGATCTGCCAAGCTTGGAGGACTTCCGTTTGCAGTTTGAAAGCGAGTTCACCAGACGTTCGGACGATTATAACACATTTGTTACCGCCAGTCGTAACGCAGCACTGCAGTGTGATTGCTGATCTTTTATCTTTATCATTTTTATGTACATATCCTCATGACATTAGAAAGGACTACTTATTTATCAACATTATAAAACATGTCAGCAGATCTATGTAAACTAGAAACATGTTGAACTCTACACTAAAACATCATATTGCATTGTGTTACGTTCGATTTCTTGGGGTATTATAGTATGATTGGTCTGATCGAGTTTAAATCCAACTACGGGTAGGAAGTTTGATTCTACACCCCAAACTGGTGTGCCAGTAGAGACCATCTCGCCATATAGCCGCACCAGGCCTTTAGCATACTTGGTCTTCACTCACTCCGGATCATCGTTTTCTGCCAAGTATCTAAGTAGCAAGAATCATGGCATTATAGCTGTCACAGCAGTTTGGGTTTGATACATACGGCATGCTAAATCAGCCATACCTTTGGTAAGTGCTAATACAAGTCATAGTGACAGATTCTACTGAAGCTCAATAAAGCCGGCAGGGGCTTTAGTTAGTCCCTTCTGTCTGAATGTAAAGAATTTAAATCTCTCTCCCATCTGTGACGGGCTACACAGCATCTCGTAGGCGGAGAGAAAATCTTTTCTGGCTTCTCGTGTACAACCTTGGAGAAGACGCGCCAGTCTATAGCTTATTCCCATATTATGCAGAAATCTCTGCTGAGTTATAATACCATGTGTTACCACTACAATGTTATAAAAAACCATACATTCAGTTAATGAAAACAAATATTGATTTAAATGATCCATATACGGATAGGCATTAGTCTCTAGGCCAAACAAACAGATTTGCTTCTGACATTACAAATAGCCATCAAGTACACAAGAATCGCTACAAATGTTCAGATTATGTCTTTCTAATGTGTCAAAGAGCAAACAACTTTCATTAGCATGTATTCAGTTTACGGAGCTACGGAACGCAGACCAGCTGATAGAGTGGTGCAGAAATTGGCCTATTGAGTCTTTGACTCAGCGTTTCCCAGGGTGAGTCATAGTCATATGCTTACACGGGTGGGCCTCCATAAGAAGCCTGATTCATCAGATGTGGTAATTCAGTCATGATAGCTCAGTGGGAAAATTAATGTATCTCACTGTCTGTCCTCTCCATAACCCGGGTTCAATTCCCAGTTATGGCGGAGTATTTCAAGAGATTTTCCTTGACTTATCACATACGGGTGCCAGCAGAAGCTCTCCCATAACACACCCTGGGAAGCGCTGAGTCAAAGACTGAGTAGGCCAATTTCTGTACCACTCCTGACCGTTGTTCTTCCATGGAGACATGAAAAAAAACTACACCTCTCACAGGCACCATCCCCACACTGACCTTCACTGGGCTGGAGAGCCCGACGTACAAATGAGAAATCTACGTCAGCGGTGAGGTCAGCCTCACCTGGGGCCTCAAGGGGATCATGAAGTGAATGGTTTTGGAATCCCTGCAATCATAAGTCAATTGAGTCAAAAGGGATACTTAGTCAGCCAATTAAAACAGAGCAGTTATTCAGCCAACTGATCAGTCTGGCTTACAGAATCACCAGCAGGTTTTCAGTATGATGTTACCATGCCCTTGTTCATGTTCGCGGCTAGGATTCCGGCAAGACGCAGAATTGACCAATCAGATCATGGCTGGTATTTAACAACAACCGAAGATTGCCCAGGTCACTGCAACAGGTCGAATGATGTAACTACGCAAATCTGTCAAATAGAAAACGGTGATCCTGAAGTGCTTCGCAATTTTATATACAGATTATATATATATATATATATATATATACATATATAATCTGTATATAAAATTGCGAAGCACTTCAGGATCACCGTTTTCTATTTGCCAGATTTGCGTATATATATATATATTTTTTTTTATACTATACTCCATACTAAGTTACTAACTATTTACTGGTGGGGAAAATAGGGGTTTATCAGATTGCCCCCATATAGCTTAGTTACCAAGAAAAATGTTACAAACCCTAAATGTGTCTGTCTTCTCTCCATCATGGCCATAATCAGCGAGGAGCGCTGACCCGCCGTTGGTGTTTATAAACTCGGCCATCTGCTGCACTATGATTCCTGTCATGGGGGATATCTCCGCATCTGTGCGTTCATCAGCAGGCTGAAACATCGATGACAGTCAGTATGATCACACCATAGATATGTATGTATGTGTGTATGTATGTATGTGTGTATGTATGTATGTGTGTATGTATGTGTGTATGTGTGTATGTATGTATGTATGTATGTATGTATGTATGTATGTATGTATGTATGTATGTATGTATGTATGTATGTATGTATGTATGTATGTATGTATGTATGTA
>Ga0224511_10000681_pt1 | contig 17490 bp, 13 predicted proteins | sample SF_May12_sed_USG_2_FD_169988 | JGI IMG/M metagenome (GOLD analysis project Ga0224511, IMG submission 169988) | Sediment microbial communities from San Francisco Bay, California, United States - SF_May12_sed_USGS_8_1 | ecosystem: Environmental > Aquatic > Marine > Sediment | place: USA...
TTCATCTTCGCATTTTTTGCCAGGTAACAGTATGCTGCCTGTTGATTTAGCTCGCTGTCGAACTCCGCTCATGTTGAGAACTACAAGTTGTCCTTCTGTTCACAAAACTTCAAGCGCATGAAGTCTCCTTTGTTGAGTGGAATGATAATCAATATTCAACCCATTATTGGCACCAAGGTTATTAGTAATATAATGTAAACATTATGTGCATGAACCTAATAGGTCATTGTGATACATAATCAATAGCATTACTCTATGTACAATCAGTGTACATACTTGCCGTGCATGTACTTAGCTCTGAAATAAACCAATTGATAGGAATGATAAAATGTTAGCAGAGTATTTTACTTTTATTTATGAGAACAGAGCCATCGTCTAGAGAGCAGATGCTACGCATGAATTGAAAAATTGATCGTGTATTCTCTCAGGATTGTAACAGCCCAAATATAGAACCGTCTATCTAACCCTTTGCTGACTCAAGAAAAAAGGAAACAATGAAATGGCAGAAATAAGGTCATAAAAATATATTCCGGCCACAGTGAGTATTGAGCACCAGAGATCTTTGGTTACTTTGGTTCATTGGACAACAGTCTATCATAGTGATCGGATTGACAGCATCTCAGGCCAGCTGCTTCTACAGCTGTATGATCTTTCTGTCAGCCACTGCTGAGTTAATGTCACCTCGCCATAGCATTAAGGGCCGGAGTAGAACTGGATTTATGCATCTTTTTGCTGTACCATTTTTGATACTTTTCAGATGCAGTTTGAAGTTGTGTTTCAATATGATCCGTCAACTACAAATATAATTTAATGATTTCATTACCAACATTCCCACTGGTTCATCCAGCGCTGTGCATATATGAACTCACCATTGCATAAATTGTTCTAGATAGAACGCAAATGATTATAGATCATCAAACGCACCTCTTATCTACTGGATGAATAACGATTATTGAAGTCAGGTTCAGTTAAAGCTCGGTGGTATGAGTAACTGGGCGTGTTCAATCTTCGGCATACGCCAAGTTGCTGTTGTCAAAAGAAACTTGATAGAAACTTTAGCAAATAGAGCAATTTGCTAATTATTTAATTTTCTTTGTTACACATGAGATCTATGTATATAATTTGTAGAACAATGACGTGTCTTCACTTACATTAAAACTAAAGCTATAAGGTTGAATCTTCTCTTTAAATGGCTGCATTTTAGTTTGCTTAAATCTCGCGAGATTCTGATCCATTTTCACCAGCTGAAATGAACAGAAAAACTAGGTTGTAATACCTCTACTCAAACAGTCTTGGCTAGTCTGTTCACGCAACTCAGACTGTAGAAAATTCAGAGTTGCTCACCTTTGAGTTTATTTTGCAGTGAGGAGACAACTCCAGTAACAACCACACTGCAGCATTTTTGCTAGATTAGTTATTCGTGGAGGGAGTGTGTAATAGTTACAAGTAGGTGGGGAATTAATGAAACTAATAACTGACGATTGAATTTCCTAGCGAAATCTAGATCTTAATGAAATAAATTTAAAGGCAAATTGTGATCATTGGTTCTCTGACTACCTTGTCCTCTAGCTGTTTGGTCTTTGGCGGAAAGCAGGCCCAGAAGTGGCGTAGTAACTCATTCAGCGCACAATACAGATGCTTCAATTCAGTCTTAATATCAACAGGAACCATATCTGTAAAGCAATACATGCTATAGATTATAGTGGAAGAGATGAGCTGGGCTCAGTGTTGAAAAATCTGTTCAAACAAAGGGCTCATCGCACAATTGCTGGCTCCCATTACTCCAAATCTACATATATGGTTTCAATTTGCCTCTTGCTAACTTCCTACTGCTCGGGTATAAAAGCTTGGTTTCGTGATTAAGAAGTCATCTCAACACAGTTCTCCAGCACACACCTAGAAATGTAACAACACCCAAAATATCTACAGAAAATTATACTTTACCGGCAATAGGCTGTTGAGAAGCACCCTGCATCAGTATACCACCGGGAGATAGCTCCGTGAGGATCTCTCGTGCTACGGAACTGGCCAGTGTACACTTGGTCTGGTCCGTCCATTGCTCCACCTAAGCAAATATAGAAAGGTCAGAGCTACACAAGAAACAAATGAATGAATGAACACCATGTCAGCCATGGCTATGATTAAGTGACTGTCTATGCACGTGTATAGGATGAACGAATATGAGCTTAGCGGCGAAGGGTTGACTTAGTGGATAGAATACTGGGGCCAGTGGTTTGATTCCCAGTTCACAAACCCCCAACCTCAACCACCCACCACTCCCGTCGATTTCCGATGATAAACAAAGGAAGTCCAGTCATGCTTACCTCGTGTACGAGTAGATTTGCGGCATGAAGCATGTCCTCAGAGCTGCGATACTTCACCTGAGTCGTTTGAGGTACTGGTCCGTTATAATACCGGTCAACCTTACTCAGCTGAAGGTTACTCTTAGTGGATGCCTCAGGAGGGCACTGAAGGTCCTCCAACTCTGTCATCTCTTCCATCTTTCGCCGCTGATGAAAAACAAAAAGATAAAATAATACAAAAGCGTTGATAGAAAGACAAAATCACACCCAAAATATCTTGGCATCAGAAATGCTTCCTTTTCTAGCTGATCCAAATAATTATGCCAATTAGTAAGCAATCATCGATGTTATGAACTAAAATAGTACATAATTTATATCATTACTTTCCAAATATTCTATGCGCTGACTTCTAATACATATTTATTCCAAATATGCCCTGCTTTCCCCAAGTATGCGAATGATTCACTGAGTGAGTCACTTAAATTTATATGAGCAGAACCGAAACTAAAATTCCAGTTCAGTAGCGAGTACACAACTCCACAATCTTTATTATATCAATAATTATGTGGCGGATGGGGGCTAATTTCCCAACTAACACTGCAATCTAGATTCGTCGCTAACAATCAACCTTTTTATTAGGCATCTCTTCAGGGATGGCAGGTGTGCCATTAGTCAGCAGTAGACTGGTTCCATGCTCCGCTGTTTCCAGTACCCGTGTTGAATGATGATTGAATCTCTTTATGATAGCTTGGTTTGCTGAAGTCACTGCGGATTTCTCAGTAGAAAGGTTATACCCCTGCATAACAACATAACCACCTAATGAGTGAATATCCAGTTTAGGCCCGGTGCTACATTTGATATGACTATACAGAAAGACAATTGTTATGGGTGAATCGGTAGACCCCCATTTTTGTAAATAAAAATACTCGCTATCGCTACAATAAATGCCAAATTGCAATATGGAAGACACAACTACGAAACTGAGTCAACCATCGACCTATGCGAAACCCCCTCAATAAACTATTAACAGAAAAATGGAGAGGCCCCAACTCCAAAAATCCATTTAATCAGCGGAAATCCAATGACCGCGTACCTCGGACAGCATGTGCTCTGATGAGGCGTTTAGATCAATCATCTCATCTCGATTCGGAACAGAAGTGATAGCGTCTTCCATCTCCTTCTCATCTTGCTTGGCGCAGTCTGTAAACAGATCCTTACCGCCGAGCGTGACACGATCGCGATGGAAGTAGTGTGACTGGAAAAACTTGGTCCAGAATTCACTCTCTGTCATCTCAGTTGGTACGCATTCTAAGTGCTTCTTCTTAACTGTAAAAGTGTATTTCATTCTATTGTCTGAGGAACTGGCTTTCTGACTCTTTGCCATTAATATACAGTGAAACTTGGATAACTCGAACTGCAGGGGAAAAAAGAGTTTGAGTTACTGTACCATTATATGGATTGGCAATCGCCAATCCCAGTAGCAACCAAACTAATGTGCATCATATATAAATCTGAACTACACAGGAAACACTACAATCATATTATGAGTTGTATTTTTAAGTTAAAGTACAAACAACTCCAATTTACTGCGTATCCAATTCACATAGTTGTTCACAGTTGTGGACAGTTCAGGCTGATATAGATTTGGGATATAACAGTAAACACGTTTTGGTACCATTAAAGTTACATTGTACGCGCTAGCGGCCTAACCTTGAGGGTATGTTCTGAATATACACTCCATCATATCTGAAGTAAGATTGTAACTGAGACTGTTCGCCCCGGCAGACTGGGGTTTGATTTCGGAGAGAAAGGCAGCGGATACTCCAATGTTCTGCTTCAGAACATTGTCATTGGCCAGCTGGAACACACAGTTTTCAGATATGAGATCGAGTTCTTTTACATGGTTAGCAGCATGAAACCGACAGCGTGCTTCAAGCATGGTTCATGGTGGCCCACAGGAAAGGCTTGCCAAGGGGTGGGCAGCATGACAGTCTGAGAAGCATTTTTAATTCAGCATAACGGTCTGAGTCTAATGAGGATGTATCTCAAAATGGTGCTTACACCGGGTATCGAACCAGGAACGCTGAGTCTAAGCACAGCTTCCTATCCGCCAGGCCATGGCTAGATGAACGCTAGGGCAGCTTGTTCCGCTAAATAAGCAACAACACATTTGGAAATTTTCAGACTTGCAAGAAAATTTTTATCTAAACCTCATCGACAGGTAAAAACCCGGTTTTATATTGGATCACATCATTTTTAGTTCAGTCAATGGACAAAGTTCGAAATGTTAGTGCACTGAAAAACATGGTCACACATTGTACCCTTGATCTTATACAATGGCGGGAGGGGCTTCGTCCCTATCTAAACACGGATTCAGTAGTCAAGCTGCTGACTCACTATATAGGCTTATATGATCTAAACAGAAAATGAAGTTGTTTTTGCTGTTTTAGCAATTTGTTCAAAAATTCACTCAATGTACAATGTATTCATGATCTAAGCCATCTTTAGTGAATTTCTGATGAAAATACAAAATATGAAAAAATAATTTGGATACAGCATGGCCACTGACTGATCTCGCTTAGCAAGGCACTGGGTATAACAATCACTCAGTCGTTATCAAGGACTTTTGCGTACAAACTGTCCTTGGTAAGCATAACCAATGATCAGGCTAACAAGTAACCACAGAAATCTCATCACCCTAGCCATCAGGCATCATGAATGCCTGCCCGCAAGTGTACAAAAAACATCGCTAGTTTATTGAGTCAACAACTTTATGATCGGAGTGTACAAAGAGTTTGACTCGCACCCGTCGTGTTTTTACCGTCTAACCGACTGTCTAAGGTGAATCCGACGCAACCTCTTATTCACTTTAATACAAAATAAAACCACAAAATCTGGTCACCTGAGTGCGATTAGTCCAGAACTCTTCAGCCGAGATAACGCCACACACAACCAAGTCATTGTACAATTGATACAGCTGTTTATTCTCTTGCAGCATTCTGTAACAGTGAGACTATGAGTAAAAACAGCTCCCACAATGCAAAATGGGAAGATGGAATGGTTTCTTTTGCCATATTGGCCTGGAAATTATCCATTGATATGAATATATGGATTGGCAATCAGCCCTCAGTACAACGCTGACCCCGGGGCCAGTCTCATTGAGTTTTGACATCATAAGAAGGGAACAGTTTCGGTGAACAGTTGCCACAGTCCAAAATGGTGAAATGAGGTGGCAAATAATGCATTGGCATCAGATATTATCCATCAGGAGGAATTGCCATTTTACATCTCCACTGATAACTGCATTATCAATACACCACCACAAATCATACCTTTCAGGAATGCAGAAAAGACGACAAGTTCACGTCACGCTTTTCTACTTTAGGAACCCTACCGCTATGTCCTTCACAAAATCTTGAATCCTTTAGGCGCTTCTATAATACTTACCAATTGTCTCCTTCGGATGTAGAAACCCCAAAACGAAATTTGACGCAAGCACAAAACAAGATATCAGCTGTTTATTTTATGTAATGGTGAGATGACTCACTTGTGCTTTCGCTCCAGTTCAGAGTTGATCTTACTTCGGAACTGCGGCAGAAGCGTTTGCAGTAATTCTTTCACCTTTTCCCTGTCAGCGACACAGGCCTCTCTCCCAGAAGTGTTCCTAAATCCAGAACATGTTGCAGACTAAAAGAAATCTGATAGCCGGATAGCGGGATAGCTTAATGGTTAGAGAGCTTAGCTCAAGATCGACAGATCCGGGGTTCAAGTCCCAGTCATGCGAGTTACAAGTGTGAGAATGACCTCCTCACATGATTCATAGCTCCTACCACTCTAACAGACCCCAAGTCTGTCAACTAGAATGGCCAAGTGCGCGAGTGGGATGAAAAGGAAAAATATATCAAAATCTTTCAACCAAACGGAGTTCTGAATTCTGAATTCTTTGCTGATTATTTTAGCAACTAACCTGAAATGAAATGTGTTAGCTTCTCCGTTATGCATAATCAGCTGAAGCTGCACCTTCTCTTTACTATCTGGAGAAATTTTCTGCGCTAAAATTACCAACTTAGCTGTTATGTGAAGCAGGCAACAATGGTATACATTATACACGTATATGGTTTAGGAATCCGTCGGTCTTGGACGACCATGATGCAGAATATGGTGAAGGTACAAGCCTGGGCAGTTCAGATAGTGGAAGTAGACTATGCCTAGTGCCAACTTCACTTCACCAGGGTACCCACTGACTCAGTGTGAAGCAATGCGCTAGAAGACTGTCGGTCTAGTTATAAGAGTTTATCAAAAACCCCCAGAGAGCGCTCTAGTGGCAAACATAGGTGACCTGCAGCTCCAAACCTTGGATGACACCCAAAGACTATTTTCAAAGGTAACGCTCACCGTGATGATTGTTGATATTCGATTTGCCGTACTGGTTTTGTACCGGGGTAATAATGAAAGCCAGGGGGGATTTTAAATCACCATTTGTACTTACTCTTGATATCAATATAGTTATGACTGATCTGGAAGACAGATTTGCTGTCGGCCATCCACGCGATCCGCTCCCCCATTAAGTAAAGGCTCCCACATGACTTCTTATGCCATACAGCAGAAACAATTTGAAGAACGTCTTCACTTTGCGAAGCCATGATTACCTGTAATAAACTGTGCATAGTAGGAGGAACCACTTATACGTAAAACTGAGTTATGAATCCACATAGATGTAAGACTAGGAGGGTCTTCCTTTTATGTAGATTCAGAATGGCAATGTGGATTATGGAGCTTTCATTGGTTAAATTTTAATAAGTGAATTTTCGTACAGTTGGAAGCGACCAGACGGCAAAAAATAAGATGAACAAAACAAGGTCTTGACAACAGTGACTGAGAAACAATAAAACGGTCGGGAGCTAGTAAGACGAAAAGACCTAAACTTATGTATGTAAAAATCCATCAATCAAATCGGGGGCCACTGTGCCTGCAGCCGGTTGGAGTGGAAAGACTAAAACTAACTAAGGCTAAGAGCTGGAAATTATTATGTGAGGAGCTTATCAGAATATCACTCAGTCATTCACTGTTCTCTTGAGTTAGCTCGTTCATCCGTCATTCTACTAGAATGATGGATGAATTTCTAGACTTCACCCATTGTGACTGATTGAGTGAGTCACCCACTCACTGACTGAGTGACTGACTCGACCAGAAACATAGATGATAAAAACTTCTAATCTAACATTCGATTCTATGTATTGTATCATCATGTATTACTGTATGCCTCTGGAGTCTGGTCTGGACTCGACTGACTCAGTGAGTGACTCCCGAGCGATGTGGTTCCACTTCCACTTCCAGTAATTTCATTCAGATTCAAACAAACACTATCATGATATACACATACGTGTCTGTGGTCAAGCTGTTTAATCGATCATGTAGCACTGTGGTGGTTTTATGTCCATGTCAGTTCAATCAATCCTCCTACGTGACTAGATTCTACTCTACAACTTCTCGTTCCACACGAGTAGAACTTCAACTCAAAGTACTTTCTACTTTCTAAAACCCAGAGCCCTGAAAGGGGGATTGTATTCTACCCAGGCACTAATACCCAACAAAAGGTTTTGTACACCGATAACCAGGATTACGGCGGCATTCTGCGAAACACATTAGTAAAGCAACTCCCAGCCAACGATTAAGGGATCTATACTCCTGGCGGATGTTGCCAGTACCTAAGTGATATAATAGAAGACCATATGAGTACAGTGATAGATGGGCAGTATATCCATAAGTCGTGACACCAGCGCAAGTCATGCTACCATAACCCTCTCCAGCCCAATGAGTCAAGACAACAAAATGAGCAACTCCGATGACTGTTTAAAAGTGTTTGCCTACGGTTATAACTTTTTAGGGTTTTTTTTTATTTTACAAAAATAGGCAGAATAGCATACCTCATAGAGTCATGCAGAACCTTGTTTTCAAACCGATGCATGAGTCAAACTCAGGGTCAGCATCAGAAATCTAGCTGGCAACAAATCACCTCAAAAGTCCGAAAAGACTGTCTGGAAATCCACAAAAGAAGCGGTCAGCAGCTAGTCCTTGGTATTTCAAACAAGCATTCAATGAAGTCGTGAGAAACTACGCACCCGCACCCTGTACCCTACTACCTCAGAAACTATGTACCCCGTACTCTTGAAACCATGTACTATGTACTCCAAGCTCCAAACTATGTACCCAGTATCTTAGATATCATGTACTTCCATCATAAATTTGACAAAAAAGTGGAATATCCCCAATAATGTTTAAAAATTAAGCTAAAACCTTGTGTTTTTAGTATAACACAACCTGAGAGAGACAAAATATATAACAGCTATCATGTTTTCCTTTTCAATAATCCATTTAAAGCACAAAGTATTGGGTAAATTTCACCACTTTTATCACACAGAATTTCACTTACTTTTTTTACATTAGAATACTATATCAGCATGCCTCAACCTGGGTATATTGGAAGTAAAAACAATAAACATAATTTTTATGCTGATAAGTCAAGGGTTTAATCCTAATTTTTAAACATTGGGTTATTGCAATTTTTCAAATTTCTGGTCGAAGTGCATGGTTTCGAGGGTATACAGGGTACCTGGTTTCGAGAGTACAGGGTACATAGTTTTGAGGGTACGGGGTACATAGTTTCTCACTACCCAACCTGCATATTCCATACTGATGATCGAATTCTATAATGCAACGATTTCTCATAATATTTGAAATCAATCGCCTTGGCCTAGCTACAGAAAAGATTTTAGCGACTCAACAGAAAATTTTTCATTGGACGACCCAAAGACACTAGATGAGGTCATTAGTTAGGGAGTACAATTTGGTCTCCCAGGCTCGCTAGCTCATGATCTGTTTTCAATATACCGCAAGGGTAAAACTTAAACGATAAGTTATAGTGGATAGCATACTAGGCTGTGGTTAAAAGGTCTTTGGTTTCCTTTCTAGTGGATCACATGGAGTAGTGCAAAATGCCTGCCCATAGAGTTACCAAAGAGGGTCGGAAGTACCCCCACCCTCTTTGGAGTTACCCTCTCTATGAAACACACGCGGGTGTAAGAAGGAAGTCTTCTAATGATCCACTCATGAAAATCTTTGTATGGAAATGTTTATCACTCTACAGTATACATTACTCTCCAATAAGTACTAAACGTCAGTACACTTAGTGAGAGTATATAAATGTATATTTTTAACATTAAGGTAGGCAAATAGGATGCAGCCGTAGCAGCTGATAGCAGCGGTAAGATTAGTGGATGGTCATCTCTGAGCAGTTATCAGTCAGATTAGACCATACCACCATGCAACTGGTGGCGGATCGTCAGCCACCTACACTCAGGAGGTGATATAGCAACTTCAGCTGAGTGGTTGGCCCGGTAGGCCAGTTTCTACATGCCTCTGACTTTTATCAAGGTACCTGCAGGGCGCCTGTACACCCCCGACACACTGGTCATGATCAGCATACGGAAAAAGTATGCTGAATATACCACACCGGCCAGGAGTCATAACACCGTGCTATTGGAATCTTACCATGTTTTATTAATGATCATAGTCTTTTGAATTTTAAATTCTAAATCAACACTCGCCTTGTATGATTTGATAATTGGCCAAAGTTAAATATTTTTCATTATAGATTTTTAGGTATATAGACCCCAAGCAGGCAAGCACAGCTGCTATAGTTTATACTCCAATAACTGCTAACATCGTCTTCATACCCATTATGGCATCAGGAATTTTACTAGATCTTTGGATATTGGCTCTTTTGCATGTCGCTTCACCTCAGGGTAAATGTTAAACATCACATTATATTACGTTCAAGTAAAAGAAATCATGAAAAATAATAAATACGACTCAATAATAATGGTTAATCTCCTTTGCACCATTTTTGTAGTCTTTGGAATGACAGCATCACTGCTGAGTCAGGAGCAGACGCGTGTGGGACGGTTTTATAATACAGTCTCACAATGGTATAACACAGACCTGCTGTCATGTGCTTCTCACTGTGACCTGGAGAGAACCTGTGTGGCATTTCAACACGATCCATTGAATGGTGGATGCGCAACCACTGACCGATATTACTCCTATCCAGTGACTCTCGAAAGACCGACCAACTACATAACATGGAGTAAAAACTCAACATGGCATGAATGGAGAGAATTTTCTACAACAATGGCTCAAGGTTTGTTTAACTATAAAGCCAAGTGGGCCTTTTCATTTCAACCAGCTGCATTTTGTTAATTAGTCTTTAGTCTTTAGTCTTATCTTATCTTACTTAATATCTCCATGACTAAAATCTCGAGATTAAAATCAAATGTTCATATATCTGCCAGGATTCGTGTGATATTAAACACCCAAAGATAAAGCATATGAAAACGGTGGCTCTCCCTTTTCAAACCGTCACGTCTCACTTATGCAGTTTAGATAGCTGTCTAGTTTTTTATATACCACTCATCAAATCACCACATAGAGAGTATCTTTCTTATATATCTTACATACATTTACTATCAAAATAGAAATAGTATGTCCAGTCATTGTGAACATGGCTTTTGATTTAGGTTATTCATTTTTGGCCAATTCAAGTGCTTTCTGAATAATTGTAGGTGGGGGTATGGCCTTGCTGACAAAGGTTACTGATGTGTGCTCGTTGATTATTTTGAGGCCATAGCTCCTTTTTTATCATTAACCATTTTGAAATGCTAGTTTTCTTGAAAGTGAATGAGCAATCCTGTCGGTTTTGCCTAACACCACCTTTGGAATTGGGATACGTATGGTTGAAACTCTTTGGAGTACAGTCTGCTTGTCTTTATTAATAAACCATAGCAATGGAACCTGAGCCAATCAACCAAACTTCATAAATGTTGTCCAATTCATCACACAGCGTTCAGGCTTTCCATGATGTACCATTTGCAGAGAATGGTTCTGCAGAACAGGTGACCACTCTTGCTGATGGTGAAAATGATCCCCAACGCTGTATTGATGGCAATTATTTCTCTGAATGTCATACAGCACTGGGCATTGAGGCAAACACTGCATATGCCACCTGGTGGCGCGTGTATCTCAATTATATTGTTAGAGTTACGGGAATTCAAATATGGAATGCAGCATATATTCCAGAATGGCGTAAGTTATTTATACACCACTTTGCTATAGAACAGGTGTGCAATCCCGGGTCCATTGGCCGACGTCGGCCCCTTCACTTATCCTGGTCAGCCCATTGACCCTTTATGTCTTTTAGTACTCAACTCACAGCTGCATAGGAACATCCATATAGCTGTATTTGGTTTTGGGTGTCATCATTGTTAGTTGCTGTAAATTATCATCAGACTGTTTTTTTATTACTTTTCTTTAGCCTGTATTATGAACTACATGTATAGTCAATCTTACTAAAAATCCCAAGGTATATTCAGGCAGCTACGGGAGAACTTATGTTGCGTGCGTACTGGCCAGAAAATGACTCTCCCAGCATCTGAAGTAGATGAGCAGTGCTAATCCATAGTTTTATTGCGATTGACACACTGCACACCCAATAATACCTCCTATAGGCAGGAAAATGTCAACAGCACACAAGAAAAATTCTCTTGTTGCCATCTGAATATACGTTCGAATTTTTAGTCACCTACATTATAGACAGAATCATCTATTCATATACATGTCACCTCCCAACCGAAAATGTTCTGTGCGTGCTTCGAAATAAATCACTATCCTCAAGAACATTACAATATTTTTTTATTAAAAGGTTTACTCTGGCACTTGGCCATTCTACTAACGGACCTCCTATAAGTCTGAGGCTTGTCGGAATGGCAGAAGCTAGGATAAATCTGAAAACGTAATCACCATGGTGGCCCACCATGACCTACTTTTGAACCAAGGTTCTCAGGGTTGCAAGCCCAGCGCTTTTATCATGCACTGAGCTATGCCGCTATCCGCTAATTAGACTGCATGTCTCCTAAATTTCCTTTGCATGTCTGGATATGTCTTGCTTTCCAAAGAGTCCATGCCGGCTCAATGAAAGTTGATTTGGTTAGTTGCTAGGTTTATATGCAGGCGGTCGTCGAAAAACCCGGTCAACGCATGTTCATGTGGCTCCATACTACGTTGACCCTAGATTAAAACAAGATATTAATTCAATGTTTGTCTCAAACGAATTCTGTTTTTATACAGCAAATTTCCCAGTGGGCCATTCTTATGACCGTGCTAATGTCCGGTGGTTGTTCCGAGTCTCCTAGGATATCCATGCCATGAGGTCCCCTTAAATTTTGACTTTGTTTTTAGTTTCCTTTTTGCAATTTCCCCTTTGTTTACATTACACATACATGTAAATTACACATACATGTAAATTACACATACATGTAAATTACACATACATGTAAACTGTCTCTCAAACACATGATTTTTTTATCATATGATGCAGTGTCATTTTCTGATTACAGCAGAAAGAAATGATCGATTCCGTGGAGTAGTTTTTGTGGTTGCTGATTTGGCAAATATAGGCAGTTACCCTTCTACTCATGATGAGGACATAGTATGTGCTAGACAGACAGAGATTCTTCCCCTTGATGATATCAAGGTGAGGAGTGGACTCTGCATGGTTTCATGGCTGATTCACAATACACTCGATAGAGGACTGAACACAAGGGAAAGCATAGATAAACATATTTTATTAATTCAAGTTTTTCTGATATTATGTTCGATTTCGAGTTCTGGTTAAAAGGGCATCAGGTTACTAGGTCACAGTAAGTCAATTTCATTTTCTTTTGATTTGAGCCATAGTTATTTAAATCGTTGATATTCGCTTTTGTAAAAGGTCATACCCCCAATCTGCACAATTAATGCGAAATTGCGTGAAACATAAACATAAAACGTGAGAAACATAACTCTGAATGTGCGCCGGCCATAACAATGTTAAGAAATAATAGATGATATAGCAGTTGGAGTGTTATCATGAACTGGAAGCGAAAAACCTGTTTGCTTATATTTCGCTGCTGTCTCCTGATCGTGTATGATGAATTTCTATCAATCTTTTACAATTGCATCCTACTTTGATTCCATGCAAAGCAGAAGGCATAATCCGGGAGCAAAATACCCTGTCGTTTGAAGAGAATTTTTCATTCCATTTGCTGTCCTAAAGAATTACAATGAGCGAAAGGGTACTTGTGTGTATCTTTGTTTAAAAAATACAGCCAAACTCAATCCTATTATTAAAAAAAGGTAAAGGTTGTCCCTTTGTGTGAGAAATTGGCTGTTAGAGAGCCAACTTAATTGTGTTAGTATCTTGGGTGGGGTGCTGCTCCTCTCCCTTACATTTCCCTGCACTCTGAAGAGCGCCGGGTACCCATTTTCTGCTGGTCAAACAGAGAGAGCTTTTAAAAATTCCCGTGCACAAACGGCCTTAGATTAGGTTGATTTAATTTTACGTGGATGACATTATTGAGGCAAAGTCTTGTTTACAAAATGGTCCACGATGGAGAAAATAGCAAAAGTACAAATTCGTGATCAAGAAACGAAGCGAGGGACGAGAGTCCGGCATCAGCAGTAATGTAGGTACAGGAAAAACTAGGAGATACGAGATATTAACTGTTTAAATGTCCGAAAGTCACCTGAGGTTGCAAAGTTATCTAGATTGTTCCAAGTCTTAGAGGAGTAAATGGTCCACGCACGGTCTACCTTGAACCAGGGATCTTCAGCGCCAGTTGTGAGCGCTATAACCGCTCAACCACAGCCCCTTCCTTCATAAACATTATTATTACATTGTAGTATTACCAATGCTATGATAAATCATTGGAGCCAGTTACGAACACACTGTTTGGAATGCTGGGACAAGCCGTTGAGTTAAGGATGACCGAGGTTGTGCAAACTAATGGAAACGCGCTTGTTTTCAAAGAAATGGAGGTTCATGGCTTTTTAATAGAGCCATATACTAAGACCTCACCTCAGGAGTCATCAGTGCTTTCTCTCCCCTAATTATCAAGCACTGCCTGAAACGAAACCGGATGATGCAGTTGGTGTGCACCGCAGACGCAGACTTTGCATATGTTTTACAATCACTCTAATGGGAATTTATTCCAATGGCGACATTGAAGAATTGGTGCAGCCGCGATAATGGATGTGAATGGATGAGATGGCCAAGGCTGTATCTGTGAGCGATGCCTCAAAGTCTTGTTATGTTACATGGTTGCCACCTCACAAAAAAGTAAACTGAACATAATTATAATGTTTACCTGTGTGAATCGGTTGTTCTTAATTATATTTACCTTCATGCTTCAAGTTATTTCAGTTACATGGTTATTTCAAGAGTGAAATAAATATTGTGTACGTTTAAACGCATAATCATGAAATTTACTGATCAGCAGATACCTTGGCCTGTGACAAAAAGGCTTTTGTGACTGGTTTGGCATTGACATTTTAATCGTTTTCCATGGGTAGTCACTAGTGTGGTGTTTGTTGTAGATTTCCAATGCGATAATATTAGATAGTACTAGTGGATAGCATTAAAGGGGTTATGACATGGGCAAAAGTGACTTCACTTGTTTGTAGATTCTGAAGCCTACCATGAACAACTGGGCCCAATACCCAGTTCAAATGGAAGCTTAGATATAGCCCTATCCAAAGCGCATACTTAGAGCCCTCAACGACGTAGCTAGTTTTCAAATGGTCGACGCACCAGAATTGGCCTCGAGATAGAGCTGTTAGTGTTTGCATTGATTTCTCGGCTTACGCGCCAATGTTTAACAAATGCGTGTGCATGTGTATACTAGACTTGTAGTTACACAAGTCTGAATAGAGAAACAGTGCAACAAAAATATATAAATAGGGTTTCAGAACGCAGTTTTTCACCTCTGTCAACGAGCGTTAGTGCCATTATTGCGCAATTATAGAGGCCCGAATGCAACGGCCTCTACTTAGGGCCAGGGAAAACCGGCAAAGCACTTTTTATAACTTAAGTTTTCTCCAATCTTACGTTCAAATTTAAGTTCTACTCGATTTTATAAGGGGGTGAATATCACTAGGTTACTAAGTTTTAGTAATTAGATCCCATTGTATTTCTATTTGGGCCATTTGGGCCGTAGTTATTCGAGTGGCCGATATTCGGTTTGTGGAAAAAGACCACTCGGTATCGCTGTGATGAATGCGGCGTTGCCTCCCTTTAAGAATGGGGAACACACCTCCAAAAGTACATCGACAATTGACCGTGTCATAACCCCTTTAATGGCTTAGCGTGCCAATACAAGCTTTACGAATATAGCGTGTGCTATAGATGCAACGTCTATATGGAGAACCATTTGGACTGGTGACATAAATGTTTAGATCACTGTGTTTGAACTGATGGGACACCCGGCTTTGCTTGCCCTGCCGAAAGTAAGGCCCCCTACATTTGACCACTCCGTGACAATAATGTCACTGGATCACTGAAGCCATTGGTATCTATCGTAAAGTAGCCAATCAAGGCCAGACATAGAGCCTTTGACTCGTATAGGGCTCTATTTCGGTTCCGAAACAGTGAAAAGAGAATCGGAGCTGGAACTGGAACTGGAAGGTGTTGTACTACTTACAAGAAAAAAGGACAATCCTCCGTGTTAGTACCTTTCATTTTCTTTTTTATTATCTCACGGACTACGCTGTACTCAGCACCAGAATCGCGAGCTAACCGACAATCAGACTCACTAGAGTCTAGCGTATGCGAGTTATTCTCACCCTGTCGCTGAGTGACACTGACAGTGTGACTGTGAGTGTGACTGTGAGTGTGAATGTGTGAACTGAACTCTAATTCTAAAGTCTGAATCATTGAATGACCGAGAATCAGTCATTCTGCGAGAAAGCAGTTGAATAAGTAAATGGCTCAATATCAGAGTGAGATTGTGATTGTCGCTTTCCAATCCTTCTTGGCTATTGCCAATGACCAGTCAGTGAGTCACTCGCTGATGGAGCCAATACAGCCGAACAATATCAATAAACTGCAGTTTCGCTTTCAGTTGCACCAATATCATAGCCGTGGTTAGTAAAAACAACTAAAAGTAAAATTACTACTACTAGTCTTGATAATTGGTAAACTTGCGCCAACCAACCAGCATTGGACTTGAAAGTTGAAGGCAGCCGGCTACTCGTAGTGGATTTTTGCTTCAACCCTGCAACGAAGAGTACAAGACAAACTGTGAAAGAGACACAATTGAACGCATGAAACAAAAAGTTGCAACTGAATGAAAGCCCACTGCTGTTTGCTAGTAGTTTTGTTGTTACTAACTAGTTTGGTTCTTTTTCTTGGGCATTGCAAACTAATTAGTTGAACATTGTGGTGATCTAGAAATAAAATTTAACTCGCTATTTCTCTAGCAATCTCTACAACTACGGCTACATTCTAGTTCATCATGCATACATTAGCAAACACACAAAGGCCTCAGCAGCAAGGCACCCCACCTACAGCCGAGCAGCAGGCTGCTCAAGGAAATTCTGCTCAGCACAACAACATTGATAAAGAGAAGATCTATCAATGGATTTTGGAGTTGTCTAACTCTACCACGAGAGAGAATGCGCTGCTCGAATTAAGGTGAGCTACAAACAAAACCCACTAGTAGAATTCGCTCATTCGTATCACATACAAAGGTCTTACAGGCTATTGACCTGTGAACTGCGCTATGGTTCTTTTTGGTCTGGGAAAACTTGAAACCATCCATTGTGTTTTGGATTTGATTTCACACCTCTTTTTTTGCATTGTTTCTCCAGTAACTAGATGTTTCAAATTGATGCATGTTGTGTCACATTACTCAATATCAATGGGGAACTGCTCCTTCTTCTCTGTAGTAAAAAAAGGGAAGCCGTGCCTGACTTGGCTCCGATGCTGTGGCACTCTTTTGGCACCATCGCTGCACTTCTTCAAGAGATTGTCAACATCTACCCTGCCATCAACCCTCCGAACCTCACGGTAACTCATGATAGCTTTCTAGCAGCTTTATGCTTCAAACAAATAGCAAGACTTCAGTCATGGTCCAGTCAAAATCATGGTCTTAGTTTTAACTTGCTGGTCGAAATTGTTAGCTATGTCCCTTAAAAAAATTGGCTTTCGGGCATTGAATCCTGGACTTTAGTCCTAGTCATACATCCGGTGTACAATCTTCTCAGATAATTCCTAGCTTCTACTGCTACTTGGGCTTTCTTATATGTCTGCTAAATA
>Ga0224511_10000682_pt1 | contig 17484 bp, 9 predicted proteins | sample SF_May12_sed_USG_2_FD_169988 | JGI IMG/M metagenome (GOLD analysis project Ga0224511, IMG submission 169988) | Sediment microbial communities from San Francisco Bay, California, United States - SF_May12_sed_USGS_8_1 | ecosystem: Environmental > Aquatic > Marine > Sediment | place: USA...
AGTCACATTTTTCTGGTCCTCAGGGATCATGGAGTGTACATGTATGTTGTTTACATTTGAAAATGGAGTTCCGCTCATGCGCTAGGGGGCGTCAGTGGTGTGGCATCATTCATTACTACTGATAAACAGCTTCAATAAAACCGAGGCTGCTGTTTTCTCGTGCAGGCTATGCTTCCTGAGGGCTTTCCCTTTCATCATGTTTAATACAATAATCTACAAGAATCAATGGTTTGCAGGTAGTACATTTATCATACAATCCATGTTTGTGTGTTGTTAAAAAGTTCCTCACTAATATTCTGGCTACAAGAGACTTTGTCGAGATCTCGTCTGGTGTGAGACCTTTTTACAAATCCATTATACATGTATTTTGTGTAACCTACCTGTTTAGAGCATTGAAACCGCATGAATTGGGTACTTCAATGCGTTCTATCGCTCAGCAATAATTATTTGTTTGATTCCTTTTTATTCCATTTTTACAAGTAAACCACAACAGTAGTGAATGATAAAGTGCCTTCAAAATGCGTCATGAATGTCATGGTTGGTAGATTGGTGTTCCATTTAAAGTAGAAGTAACAACTAACGCGGTGTGACTACAGGTGTTTAGCATAGTATACTCATTCATTTTTCCTTTAACAATTCAAGCGTTCGGGTGAACGTGACTGTCGCTTTTGCAAACTCATTCGCGTACAATGAACTTACCAATGATATAATGACATGGTTACTTAAAGATGCAAGGCCAGTATCTGAACAACCATATGTCGGTCACACATTATGCAGTATGTTAAGTATATTTAATAAACTACCATTGCAAAATGAATTGCAAGCTTTCATGACATCTTAATCAGTCATATATCCACTGTATCTCAACTGTTTCTTCTCGGACATTTCCATAGCCTTAGAATGCGTTTACATCAGATCTAGTAACCGGATCGTGTTCAGATTGCTTCTACTTGTGGCACTGCCTGCAAAAAAATATTATGTCTTCACACAAAAATGTGTTATTCCCAATAACAAAATATTTATTATATTTTCAAATCAGTTTTTAATTTGAATAAAAACGCCAGCACATAGTGGAATGGGTTATTCTTGTCAAACGCACGCATATTGATATTTAAAGCATTCAGACTTTAGGCCTAAAATAATAATAGTGCACGCATATTGATATTTAAAGCATGCAGACTTTAGGCCTAAAATAATAATAGTGCACGCATATTGATATTAAGAGCATGCAGACTTTAGGCCTAAGGAAAAAATAGTGCACGCATATTGATATTTAAAGCATGCAGACTTTAGGCCTAAAATAATAATAGTGCACGCATATTAATATTTAGAGCATGCAGACTTTAGGCCTAAAAAATAATAGTGCACGCATATTGATATTTAAAGCATGCAGACTTAAGGCCTAAAAGATAATAGTGCACGCATACAAATATTCAAAGCATGCAGACTTTAGGCCTAAAATAATAATAGTGCACGCATATTGATATTTAGAGCATGCAGACTTTAGGCCTAAAATAATAATAGTGCACGCATATTGATATTTAGAGCATGCAGACTTTAAGCCTAAGATAATAATAGTGCACGCATATTGATATTCAAAGCATGCAGACTTTATGCCTAAGGGATAATAGTGCACGCACATGTGTACGTTAGAACATGACTTAGAAATTCTTAATGGTTAAGAGGGGGCGGAGCGAACGAAGTGAGCGAGCCTCCTCTTAGCCATTGAGAATTTCTGTCATGTTCTAACATACTTAGAACATAACCTACATTTCTATTGGTTACCCATAAAGCATTTACATGAAGTCATTTATGTATGAATTAAGTAACTGATTCACTTGTGTGATGAACTATGATATCGTATTAACAATGTGCAGTGGGATATTTAAATGCAAAAATGGATAAATCACCGCAATTGCACAGACTAATAAAGTAGGTGACTTTTACAATTATTCTAGTTTGGTGAATACTGTTTATAATTGTTTCATTATTTCACTGCAGCATGCTTTGATTCCCAATATCCCACTTATAAATGTAATTATAAGGCCAATAAAACCTAACAAATTGGTTATGTTGTACATGTACATGTATAAAAATAAGTAAGGAAAAATCGATCATTTAAAACATTAACATTAAAACATTAAACATGATCACTGTTTCTTCATTCACGTTGTAAGGTTTTGTTTTAATAAGCATTTAAGCACATTTCCATTTTTCATGTCAATTAAAGCCAATGTAAACCATACTGTCTTTTAACACATATTTTTTTCTTCGCCTAATCCTCGTTCCATTGAACCTGTTTCAATAGCCACCTTGATCAACTATGTCATGTACATGTAGAGCTAATCATCGCAACATGGCATGCTTTACTGAGCCAAATATGGACAAAAAGGCGGAGTTATAATTCCCGCCAAGGCAACACGTGACGTTCATTAAGAGTCAACTCTTAACAACTAAGAGTGGCTCTTAATGGAGGCAACCAAGTCATCTCATTGGCTAGAAATGTAGGTTATGTTCTAATGATATTTAAAGCATGCAGACTTTAGGCCGAAGAGAATAATAGGCTTTTTGTCAGGTAAACCGACCCAACTTAGGAAACAGCAGCGACCATGCAAAGTTTTACCTTTAAGAATTGTTCTTACATTTTAGGAATACAATACGTAATGTCACGCTTTTAAGTGTTACTTTCCTATTTTCAAGTGATTATCCGAACACACTTTTTGTATGAGGCCTTATGTGTAAATATTTTGTTTCGCCCTTTTCTATAATTACAAAAAAAACTTATTTGTTTTATTGTAAACCAAAATACTCAATATCATATCCTATATATATGCAATAGTTTGTGAACGTGAGCTGAGGCTATTGGGTGCCTAGCTGTATATACGTATTGGTATTTAATAACGAGCGGGGGTGATTCCTTAACATTCAACCTTGAATAATACTTTGAGAAATACACCGCGACCGATCATCTACTCAGTGTAGTTGCACCATAATTCAACCAATATTTTCCATACAATTATTATGCTTTAGTATGCAAAGTACTAATGACTAAATTTCGGTCCTCTATTAATTGCAATAATGAGAAGTCATAACGCGAACGTGAGTCGACAATATTGCGTTTGCCATGCAGTACGTGCATATTGATATTGATAACCTTGTAAACGTGATTTGCACATATCCAACCTAGATTACTGTACAGCATGCTATGCACATTTTTCGAGTGTTACAACCCGAAATATCGACGACCATCCTGTTACAAACGTATAAATAGAGTATTGACTGCGTTCGTATAACGTATGAATAACACACCTCTTGCGTATTTGTCGTATCGAGCGTATGCCGTGGCTATGGTAAGCGTATGTGTAGCGTTTATGCTATACGGTCGTATAGGCTTATTAATTTTATACATGTCAAACAATAGTCTCTGCGTATAACACGACATACGTCAGTGTATTTTGGACGTACACGACATATGCATAACGTACCTCTAACGTAAATCAGTGTATGCGAGCGTATTAACCTACGCTGTACCCGAAACTTGGGTGTTAACTTTTGACCTAATTAAATAACTCACTTTCAGAATATAACGTTTATTGCATAAACTTTGTGTCGTTGAAATGTGCTTATAATAAACAACAGTAGAAAACGTTTTGTAACAAAGTAATAACAAATTTAAATACAAAATACATACAACAATATAATAACACAAACTGATTGCATTGAATGATTACAAAAATCTTCAACGTTCTTTGTAGCTTAGCAACTTATTAATGCCGCCATAGCTAAGTTTGAGGTTACATAACATGACGAATGGTTGTGTCGTTATTGACTTTAAACTGGCCTATAATTAAACAATCATAATTATTAGTTCGCGTAAACGTTTTTAGAGGAAAAATACATAATGTTGACATTTTTAATTTTCTTGGCTTGCCTTCTACTTTTATTTCAACTTCCAACTATCTAATAAGTGTTTTAGAATTTCACCGTGACGTGTTCGGTAATGTTTAATCCTATATTTCCACATCATTTTCTTCAAATTTTTATGTTTTATTATTTTTTGCTTAATAGTTTACAGATCACTTGTTAGGTTTTACAACCATCTTCTTCAAATTAAATATAAACAGGTATTCGACCTTGACTTAATAATCTGTGGCCTGAGCGAATTTAAGGAACTCTGCATAGTTCAATTGAACATGTAGATTGTCGAAGATTAATACAAAAATACACACAAGAAAATTAACACACAAGAAATTCACTGGGTGGCAAAAACAACACGGTATCACATATTAAAAGTTAATACACGTATTTGTTCACACTTATATTACGAGTTAAAACTGTAATGCCTTCGTTATTCGTCAGTCTGTGTCAAACTATACCAGAAGACCAATTTTCACGTATTTTATGACGTCATTGATCACGTGTCCAACGTGCGAGTGACGTAATCGTCCAGCGCACCTGTCGCCTTCATGGAGAAAGCCGTAACTATGCCACCAGCGAACATGGCGGGTACTGCGATAAACGATAACCAGGCAAGAAGTCCCATACCCGATAAACCATGTCCACTGTAAAAAGAAAACATGCATCTCTTTACCGGTGGAATAAAACAAAACCATTTAAGTACATCTATTATACTTACAACTGTTGTGAGTACGGTAACAAGCACAGCGACCTTCAAACACGTAATTGTGTACACTGGGCATCGTTTAAATTGTTAAAAATAATATTATAGTGTACGTCATTAATAACGCATTGCTATCTAGAATTTTGGCAATTTTAAAAGTGAGACAAAAACGGTTAACAGTCGTTTTAAGCATCCTAAAACTGATACGATGTAGTTAGTGTTTTCCCATGCAGGCTATGCGTCCCGAGGGCTTTCCCTTTCATCAGTTTAACTTAATACATCTGGTGTTTCGTGCCTGTGTGGCGCCTGTAACAAGTCGCCCCGTACTTCATCAGTGTGTAGTTATATTTTTCAAGTCCTCAGGGATCATAGATTGTATGTTGTTTACATTTGAAAATAAAGTTCTGCTCATGCGCTAGGGGGCGCCATTGTTGTAGCATCTTTCATTGTTATACACTATACAGCTTTAATAAAACCGAGGCTGTTATTTTACCATGCAGTCTATGCTTTCTGAGGATTTTCGCTTTCATCAATTTAGTTAAAATCGTCGCTAAATAATAAGTTTACCTAGTGCACCCGGAAGCAAAACGTGCACCCCATAACATCAAGAAGCCACCAAGAATTGACGTCTGCAACGTGACGCCAACAGACGTCCCAAATGTGTCCGATGCCACTGACGCTATGGCGGCACCAATGATGGCGCCGGCAACGTAAAACACCTGCAACAGAATACAATTGATAGTTTTAGTTAATAGTTGGATATATCTAGTTGGATGTATATAGTTCCTCGTGACACTGCTAGGTGCGGAAACGCTTTATGTTCAGGTAGTTGACTGTATGCTTCGTGATATCAGTTGGACTGAGATCAGCTATTTTTGTTTGGCCTCAATAAAAGTTAATCAATTGACCTATCGACAGCCCGCCCTCCTGTCCTGGTCTCCATGATTTAAGTATCGCTTGCCTAAATACTTATTATAATATGAAAGCCATATCGCGCCATTATAATATTATTACCAATTTTCGGTCTGGGTGATGGTGATAGCGATTTGCATAGGCATGATTATCAAGTGAATACAATAGATGGCCCGACAAAGCTGGTCCGTCAAGACGCCATTTTGGGCGGGCTGTCGATAGGTCAATTGCAAATATAAATTGACACAAATAGTGTAAAGACTAATTACGTTTTGTATTCTTAACTTGCGTTGAATATTATGCCAAAGGTAGTTAATTTAAACACAAATTTCTATTTGAAAATTGCAAGGGCTAATAATTTTAAGAAATGATGATTTGTAGAGTTATCAATCTCAACAGTGAAAGAAAAACAACCAAACGCGCTCCTGCCACTAGTTTCACAAGTATCTTAGACCACACCGCTTTGCTGCCAAATATGAAACAATTGATGTCGACGATTTCACGACTTATAACGACTCCTATTGAAGACAATAAATGAAACATTAATAAAAAAATACAAATCTATAAATAGAACATGCACCTGCCACCAGTTTCCGAGGCCACACCTCTTTGCTGCCAAATATGGAAACATCTGCTGTAGACGCTTCGTGACGACCCACTGTGACACTATTGTGACGTAGCCTGAAGACCCGCCCATTGTGTCATGAACCGTGAAGATCAGTGGAAGCTGAATGATACCGATTATCGCCCCTGAAATGTAAAAATCATAATTCATTTTTGTGAATATCGCTGCTGAAACAGTGATCGTCATTAGTAATCTTTGTGAATCGTCATGAACATGTGATGTGAAGTAGACAGAATCAGTCCTGATCTTTTAAAGGTAGTGATAAAAAAGAAACACACGAAACGTACTTCTCGCGATGTCAAGCCCTATTACTGTTACAGCAACCAAGTCAAATAATTCTATTTTGTCTTTTTCACCCCAATAATTTACCTGCGATTGATGGTCGCCAGGCGACTGACGTGACTATGTCTGAATATGGCGGAAGCTTTCTCTGAAAGAAAACAGAAAACAAGAGATAAAAATTGCATCATTTATTCTAAGTCATGTATAATTAATATTTTATAAAAGCATTTGCCCCATAGCATAACATCGCATCTAAATAGAACTTATTTGATATTATGGAATCATATAGCTTGAAGTATACTCGCCGTCAATCATAAAGAAATAAGTCAAAAATGGCTGCCAATATGGCTGCCAAAATCAAATCATGCAGACGCGGAAATCAACGATGAACGCCAATTTGACTAACATGAGAAATAAAATAAAGTTCAAATAACTGCTTCAAAAACATACATACATCGATATATTCCAGGTCCCTTGTATAATCCCAGAATACTTCCAGGAGGATGATAGCAGTCAACAAGAGGGCAGCCATTGGTAGGGCTATGGCAGCAAATGGCAGCTTGAGCGACTCATTAACACTGAAATGGACGTAATAGACATTGAAAAGATGTCCATATATGCAATGTGGAAGACCAAGTAGACACAGTAAGGTTATTGGGCACAGTGACAACATGTGTTAACTTTTTGTAGGCCTTGAAGTACTACTAAAATCAGAAGTTAACTCAAACGTTATGTACTAATGTCTTGTTTTAGTTTGAGGATAAACGCGGTCCAAAAATCGTGCGTTTTGGGGTATAATAATAAAAAAGCACATACTCTTGTACCATAGGCTGAACTTGTGGGCAAACATGGTTTTGTATCAAGCAAAGTTATAGCTTAAGATACCCAGTACCTTTTTGAGCTAATGATTAGTATGCTCGCATCACTTGACAAGACGAAGCTCAGTACTCTACTGTTTCAGTATTTGTAAATGAAATAATAAAACAAGAGGGCCCAGAGGGCCCTGGAACGCTCACCTGAGACAGAAGATTTTTAAAAGTTCCCTTTTTTCATTGCTATATGTACAACAGGCGACACTGGGAGGTCTAAATCTGAAGGCTATAGTTTTAAAATTTAAAAGTAATGTTTGTAAAAGAATTTTCTAAGATTTGACCTGGTGACCTAGTTTTTGACCCGACATGACCCATATCCGAACTTGGCCTAGATATTGTCAAGACAAACGTTCTGACCAAGTTTCATCAAAATCGGGTCACAAATGTGGCCTCTAGAGTGTAAACAAGAATTTCCTAAGATTTGACCTGGTGACCTTGTTTTTGACCCAACATGATCCATATCCAAAATTGGCCTAGATATTGTCAAGACAAACATTCTGACCAAGTTTCATCAAAATCGAGTTGCAAATGTGGCCTCTAGAGTGTAAACAAGAACTTCCTAAGATTTGACCTGGTGACCTAGTTTTTTACCAAACATGACCCATATTCGAACTTGGCCAAGATATTGTCAAAACAAACAATCTGACAAAGTTTCATCAAAATTGGGTCGCAAATGTGGCCTCTAGAGTGTAAACAAGCATTTCCCAAGATTTAACCTGGTGACCTAGTTTTTGACCCAACATGACCTATATTCGAACTGGGCCTAGAAATTGTCAAAACAAACATTCTGACAAAGTTTTATTAAAATTAGGTCGCAAATGTGGCTTCTATAGTGTAAAAAGGAATTTCCTAAGATTTTACCTGGTGACCTAGTTTTTAACCTGACATGACGTCATACATATTCGAACAAGTTTAGCCTAGATATTGTCAAAACAAACAATCTGACAAAGTTTCATTAAAATTGGGTCGCAAATGTAGCCTCTAGAGTGTAAACAGGAATTTCCTAAGATTTGACCTGGTGACCTAGTTTTTAACCCGACATGACCCATATTCAAACCTGGCCTAGATATTGTCAAAACAAACATTCTTACAAAGTTTCAACAAAATTGGGTTGCAAATGTTGCCTCTAGAGTGTAAACAAGAATTTCCTAAGATTTGACCTGGTGACCAAGTTTTTTACCAGACATGACCCATAGTCAAACTTGGCCTAGATATTGTCAAAACAAACAATCTGACAAAGTTTCATCAAAATTGGGTCACAAATGTGGCCTCTAGAGTGTAAACACGCATTTCCTAAGATTTAACCTGGTGACCTAGTTTTTTACCCAACATGACCTATATTCGAACTTGGCCTAGAAAATGTCAAAACATTCTGACAAAGTTTTATTAAAATTAGGTCGCAAATGTGGCCCCTAGAGTGTTAACAGGAATTTCCTAAGATTTGACCTGGTGACCTAGTTTTTAACCCGACATGACCCATATTCAAACCTGGCCTAGATATTGTCAAAACAAATATTCTGACAAAGTTTCAACAAAATTGGTTTGCAAATGTTGCCTCTAAAGTGTAAACAAGAACTTCCTAAGATTTGACCTGGTGACCTAGTTTTTTACCAGACATGACCCATATTCGAACTTGGCCTAGAAATTGTAAACACAAACAATCTGACAAAGTTTCATCAAACTTGGGTCGCAAATGTGGCCTCTAGAGTGTAAACAAGCATTTCCTAAGATTTAACCTGGTGACCTAGTTTTTGACCCAACATGACATATATTCGAACTGGGCAAAGAAATTGTCAAAACAAACATTCTGACAAAGTTTTTTTTAAATTAGGTCGCAAATGTGGCTTCTATAATGTAAAAAGGAATTTCCTAAGATTTTACCTGGTGACCTAGTTTTAAACCCGACATGACACATTCGAACTTGGCCTAGATATTGTCAAAACAAACATTCTGACTAAGTTTCATCAAAATCGGGTCGGAAATGTAGCCTCTAGAGTGTAAACAAGAATTTCCAAAGATTTGACCTGGCGACCTAGTTTTTGACCCGACATGACCTATATTCAAACTTGGCCTAGATATTGTAAAAACAAACAATCTGACAAAGTTTTATCAAAATCGGGTCGCAAATGTAGCCTCTAGAGTGTAAACAAGAATTTCCAAAGATTTGACCTGGTGACCTAGTTTTTGACCCGACATGACCCATATTCGAACTTGGCCTAGATATTGTCAAAATAAACATTCTGACAAAGTTTCATCAAAATTGGGCCGCAAATGTAGCCTCTAGAGTGAAAACAAGAATTTCCTAAGATTTGACCTGGTGACCTAGCTTTTGACCCGACATGACCCATATTCGAACTTTGTCTAGATATTGTCAAAATAAACATTCTGACATCGTTTCAACAAAATTAGGTTGCAAATGTGGCCTCTAGATTGTAAACAAGAATTTCCTAAGATTTGACCTGGTGACCTAGTTTTTGACCCGACATGACCCATTTTCGAACTTGGCCTAGATATTGTCAATACAAATATTCTGACCAAGTTTTAAAAAAATCGTATCACAAATGTGGTCTCTAGAGTGTAAACATCAAATGTTGACGGACGACGGACGACACACGACGACGGACGACGGACAACCACTGACCACAATAGCTCACCATGAGCACTTCGTGCTCAGGTGAGCTAAAAACCTGAACATTTTGCGTGTTTGGGCTTATTACCTTATCTAACACCCATACATGTAATAGGTGTGCAAATACTTACGTTTTTGAAAGAAACGGCTTCTTCGGCTTTGTGTACTTTTCTATGAAGGGAGCTACCAGGCCATAGGTCAACGCTCCAACTAGCGCACCAATCAGTGTGAAGACTAAAATCGAAATTAAATATGAATCAATAAGAGCATCTTTTATAAATAGCGCACCACCCCGCGTGAAGACTAAACATAGAAAATATATAAACGAAAATGAGTAAGATTAAAAATAGAATTTCGTGTAAAATGAATTAAACAATAAAATAATAGTTTATAAATAGCAAAAAAAAATGAAAAAACATATATAGTTCTTAGCGAAATGTACATAAACAACACCCACAATAAAAATGAAAATCATATTCCAAAATATTTAAGGAACAATTGAGTATTTAGATGAATTAATTTTTGATATGTTTCAATTTTACGTGGCAGCAACACAGTGGGCACCTATCATGCTGAGTTTCAAATACGTAGCCCGTAAAACGATAGAAAATAATACAAAGTTATCTACAACGTGAGAAGTAATTGTTTGTTGACGGCCACTAACTCGCCAAACAAACACTAGCAAAATGTCCAAAGGGCAGGATCAAGATTTTCACCGCCTATTTTAGCAAGAAGATGTTGAGAAGGCGAGGGATAGGACAAACATTCAAGCCCAAATCCGGGGCACGTGTGTACTTACTGGAGTTTGGTACCCAGGATCCCACTTGTGCCAGCACCATTCCCGGGCACTGAAACACACGGGAACACACACATAGTTTAATCTTGATACTCGTGCAACCGTAAATACTGCCACATCCGGTACTTTTGTACTGAATACAACTAGCAGAGACTTTAACAATCAACAAGATGTAATGAACTGGAATTAAGTCACGCTTCAGCCGTTTCAGCGAGCAATTATCGTGTATGATCGTTATTGTAACGGTGCTTATCGATTTTACCACGTGACAATCAAATCGAATAATGTGCGACCGCACGGATTTGCTAAAACCCTTTTTGTGTCGATTTAAGATATTAGTGAAGAATGGATTCTCAGATTTGCAGCTTGGTAGAAGTTTAGAAAACATTATTTTATTGAAATATATGCCATTTAGAGATGATCCACCACACCGTTTGTCACTTATTTTTGCTTATTTGATTTTATAAACAAGAACGAATGTTTCATTCTATTCATATTAAAGGGGGTAATAAGGTATGCTTTTCACCATATATAACAATCAAAATCATTAAGAACCCTTACTTATTGCGTTTCTTTATTACATTATGATTACGGTATATAATGTTTTGTAGCGAATGCTACGCCTGGGTGAATTGTTATTTATCATCTAGAAACAAGTAGAGCACAAAAGCTACGCTAATAATCTTATTATAATAATATGTTACATTTTTATAAATTGTAAACCATATTAATAGCTCTTCTTTGATTTTTTTTCGAGTGTATCACATTAAGGTGCAAATTAAACCTATGATAACAAGTCATTTAAACCACCAACATTTAACGCGATGGCGATACGATTTCATACAACGACAAACTTAACACGCATAACTATGCCTTTAAGGCGATACATATTTGATATGTAGCAAAAATGACATAAGAACCCTTATAAAATTGTATCATATTCATAGAAACAAACTGATAAAATGATATCTTTAGTTACAAAAGACGGGGTTCAATGTAGTGTTGTACAAATTATATTGCATATTGAGACAAAACGAGTATATTATATATTTCAAAATAGGTTTAAATGACTCAAAACACGGAACGTAAATAATTACACATGTCTGGCGTATTGTTTTATTCATACAATTAATAATGTCGTGCATTATTTAGTTATAAAAACATTTCATTTATGATTTACGGTGAAATAAATATACATTACACTATCAGTTTAAATATTTCACTACAGTGAAATATACTGTTAGGTATATTTAGATTCAAACATGAATATATTGTATACGGTGAAAAAAATCGTGAATTTAAGACCGCGTCATTCTCAAATAATAATAATATTAGCGCTAAAAATGTTACCTAGATAAATTTCGGATTTTATAGCAAACGATTTTTTGACGCAATATTTATTGTATAGCATGACGCCAATATTTTGTTTATGAGGTGTGAAACTGCAGAGAAAATTGCGTTTTCATTTGAAAGTTCACCGTTTATCGATGACTGTATGATTTAGGCGCACGAACTTTGCATTCAGAAGAATACAATAGGCATTTAAATTCTACTAAATGGTTCACTTATTATAATTATTAGATCTTTTTGTTGATCAAAATTGTCTGGAAAGGAAAATGAGCAAGTATGCTGTGTTTTTTTGTAAAAGGTAATTTCAGATGAGAAAATAAAACTCGCATTGTTCTCGTACAACGAAAATTTTACAGTTTTACAAATGTTTAGGGGTTGAATGGATCAGTTACAACTTCGCAATTTTAGCATATTTTACAACTCAAACATTTTTAAAGATTAAACAGTAAAACAAACTTACACTATTTTTTATATTTCTCACTTCAGTAAGGAATACACGTATTGTCTAGTAAGATGCCTTTTTCAACACTGGGTTTAGGTCATACATTTTACTACATCCGGTTAACTAGCTCACACTTAAATACACATGTTCGTGGACGTTTGACTGGCCGAGATATATAACGGACGACTGTCCTTATTAAGGTTATAGCATTGTAATGGACTTCGAGGGATACACATTTGTATTTTTCTATCAAAAATTAAACAACAGTTTCCTCATTAAAATGTGATACACATGTATATATTATTCTTTTACTTTTCAACCATAGAATATTATTTTTTAAAAAGCAAGTAACCATGATACGCTCAAATTCAATTAAACCGCAACCAAGCAAAACCACACCAATCGTTCATAAGTTGAACTAAATATAGAACAATGTTCTTAAAATAGTATTAAAATCTATAAATATTACTTTTTCAGATAAAACACCTACCGCGCCACATAGCGTCAAGCCAACGCCGAGCACGAACGCGCCTATCGCGCTGGTTAAGATGCCTTTGTGTGCGAAGCAGGCCACGAACTCGAGCAGAGCTTCTTGGAACATCTTCTTGGTAGGTGGAAGTAGAGATAAGATACTGAATATGATTTGACCTGGAATTGAAGAAAGATGTTATATCATGAGACTTTATATCAAGTGTTACCGTTGGAGTAAACTGTGCACAAGGCCGATATAATGTATAGAGTTTTAAATTTTATTTCATGGTAGATTTACAAGTATTCATATTTTTTATTAGTGTCTAGTAATGGTCGCCGAGATATATACATCATATTGTAAAGACGGCATAAAGGCTCCAAACTTCTAAATCATTACATGTACCAGAACAGCAAAATACCGCATGCACAACAAAAGTATAAGAACAATTATGGAACATAAGCACACGCACGCACGCAAACAAAGTTACGAAAGTGATGTTACTATATATAGTAATATACATTTGATGTTACTATATATAGTAACAGAAGTGATATTTAATTTCTAAGCTTTATAACTCACCAGAGCAGACGGCTGACAAGAACATTTTGAGCATAATGAAGTTTTCAAACACCATCTGTCCTCGTATCGTCTTCGGCTCGAACACTGAAACAGTCAAAACACACAGCCTCTTAAATATGGTTGTTTGCGTTAATTTGTAGCATGTATATTTATCTTCAAAACTCTGATAAAATACAGCTGTGATGTATGGTACGGTAGGATGTAAATATTTTTACTTGTTCACCGGAAAAAAGGTTGATCTAAAGTTTCTTTGCGTCCGCCACATTAAAAAAGTCATATTACAATGCTCCAGTGTGTTGCCACAAAGGCGGGTATAACAAAGATCCTATTTGCTTATTTACATACCACCATAATATGTGCCACTAACATGATACTGAGTGAACATATTAATTTGAACAAAGTTGTAGGAAACAGGGTATTGACATTATTTATGTGAAACCACAATTTATGACATTAAGTGTAAATGCCCGCGTTTACCCTAACTTTCAAGTTAAATTTGATTATAACAATACTAATTACAACAAAACAGCATCACATATTCCACCGAGATTTCAGAGAAGAACCCATCTTTACAATTTTACTGAGTATAAAGCAATAAACAACTGATACCATTATATAACTGAGTCATCTCTTGATAAAGTCATCTAACACTGTGCGAGAATAAGCCCCCTCCCCCCACAAAACCCATGTAAAAAGCATTCTATACTCAGTATCTCTTGAACTTTCCGTGCGGTAAAAGTTTCGTGTTCAAGTACTTATTGCCATGGTGCGGTAAAATTTTCTAAAGTTCTCATTTCTATTTTGTGATGTCTTAAATTCGGCCTTTTCTTATGGGAAACAATATATGGAAATCAATTTAAATTAATGATCACATAATTGTATTCGTTTTCCGCAACAGCCAGTAAGCAATAACACCAAAATTACACTATCGTGAAATATTTATATTTTACAGCATGGCAAAGTCATTATTTACCATCATATTCATTAATGTTAGAGCGGGTATGACTGAAGCCCATTAAAGCCCAATATTTTACATAATATGACCATAATGTGTGTCACAAACTTCGGAGGGAGTAAACATACAAAACTCACAAAAAAACCTACTTATCGAAAGAATTTATCTTTTTAGGTAAAGTTGTTACTAATTGGCTTTGTTCACGGTTCATGTTTTTTTGCGATCTCGTATGGTTAAACGTAAAGGATAATATATTTGCTTTTTATTTTGCTTCCAAAACATGCACGTTTAGTGCATTTGCACTTATATAAGATGAAAATCAAATATCTCTGATGTTGGTTTCTTTTTCGATTAAATAATTTTCTTTTGATACGTATATCATAGTATAATTAATATAAATGCATGTTTGGAAGGAAAGAGTTCTTTTTTACAATATTTACAATCAGTACCCATATTCCAAACTATGACTCCTTAGAACTCATAAAATGAAATTATTCCGCGGATGATATTTGCAATGATTTTGTGTCGCTTAATATCGCAGCCCGATTGGCAATTTGGAACACCTCGGCCATTTTCATCAAGTACGGAAATGGTCGAGATTGGGTCACTTGATTGCTGCTTTTGTTAGTCTTTTAAAGGCTTAACATTTTAATCGCCTCAAAAAGCACTTCATGACAGTGTAGTTTTATATCACAAAAGACTTAAATCGCGTTAATTGAACAGGTTTATAGATTAAACGTAAAAAACTGCAAAGTCATGGAAGAAACGTTATACACTGTAATGAAATCCGACACAGAAGAGAGTGACAGATTTTTTAATTCTGTCGGATAAGATTACCCTGCTTGTGTGAGTATATAATTTATTCAATAGATTAAAGGCATAGAAGCAAGTTTTTTTGTCAGTGAATATGTTATTCGTTTATTTTGATAATTCATCATGTGTCCAAAAAGTTTAACAAGCTTTGAATAATCAGTTGTGCTAGAAAAAATGTTTTTAAATACTGTACTTTTCTGCTAGTATGTAATATACTCAATTGATTTAATGCAAACAAGCAAGGTTTGTAAGAGGAATTTGAATGGATTTGACAAATATTATACGATAAATGTTACACTGGTATTGAAAAAAACAATATAAATACAGGTATCGAGTTGAATATTTGATCAAAATTATATTTGTCTAAAGGAATGTTTCACTCGAGACACAGTGAACCCTGCTTATCATATGTTTATACTGTCAGTAAGGAAAAAAAGTTTAGACATACTGCATTATACAATTATATAAAGACAGTGTTTTTGTCTTTACTAAAAAGTTTTGCTAAAACATGTCTTTATTCAAACACTTTTGTTCCTGTGGTTATATTGCTTTAAATTCCATGGCGGTTTTGTTAATTAAATTGTAAAGATAAACGAATGTGATAGTAACAGGCCACAATTCTCTATCAAATGCACTCAGCGCGGCGGGGGTACTCGGACTACTGTAAGTCTGACCAACTCGTAACAACTCGGCCATTTCCGTGCTTTCGGGAAATCTCTTTTTTGGGAAAAACCGAGGTGTTCTGATTGGGACTGATAAAGTTAAAAGGCACGAGTAGGTAAGAGAGTTAAGACAATGCCCGTTTGTGAACATGTTCAATGTTAAATGAACTGGGTAAATTTAAAATAGATGAGGAATTGTTATTAATAATATTCATTTATTATGTCTAATTAAGCAAAGAACACTAGAAATACGTGTAACGCAGTATTTAACTTTCCAGTGTATAGTTATATCATATTTACAAACTCCAAACCTCACAACAAGCAATTATTTTAAAAAGAATCGGCAATCGAAGACCTTCTTTAGCAATTGACAAATGAAAAAAAGAGAACACTAAATAATCGGTATGTATTGTCCCTCAAGTATGCAGTGTATCACTTAAATAATAATTGTATACGTTTACATTACATTCAATATGTTTATCTGTAAAATAAGTAAAATATTATTTTTAAAATGCTTTACTCAAATGAAAATAAAACCCTTATGTTGTCGCTTTAACTCCTTATCGCTTTAAAACCGCAGCGTCATTGGTTACCGGAGAAAGTCCGTCAGGTTCACGTTCGCAGGATATAGCCTGTATCTACGGTGGCGCAACGTTGACATTTGGGAGTGAGTTTCTACGGTGGCACAGAGTGGCCATCAACGGGTTTTATGTTTAAGTGCTGAATAACACCAGCACATGGAGGCATACACAAATACATGCACACGTACGCACTTAATGTAGGTCTATTACGAAGCATATTGTGTGCAAGATAAACAATTACATTTATCACTCGATATTCTTAAACCGTGATGTAGGCCTTTCTTTTTATCTGAAATTATGTAAAAGGGGTATGGAAAAGGGCTAGGTTCACTAACTAGCTATTTATGCTCTGCCAACTTTGAAAAAAATCATTTTACAAAGAGCATCAAAATGTTTCAATGATTACAAAATATAACTTATTTACTGTAAATAAATGGATTTTAAAAACTCCAAAAAGTATCCTGTATCAAAAAATACTTGACCTTCAAGGTAGCAACTCAAATGTTGTGCGCGACACATCGAATCAATATGGTGATCATTTCTGTGAAATAGTTCTGACTTCAAATAACGAAGAAATGGGCCGGACACGAATTTGGGACGAACGAACGGACGGACGGACGGACGGACAAGCCGGCGACTATATTCTCCCCCGAATTTTTTCGGGGAGCATAACAAAACGCACTGTGTCATTTGGATACAAAGCTAATATGATTTAATGTATTGCACATTTTCTGGTTATTCTGGTTATTTTTATTATTGCTATTATTAATAACAATAATAATAATAATGATAATAATAATAATAATAATAATAATAATAATAATAATAATAATAATAATAATAATAATAATAATAATAATGATTTACACTAAGGGCTTTCCATGTTCACATGT
>Ga0224511_10000683_pt1 | contig 17481 bp, 1 predicted proteins | sample SF_May12_sed_USG_2_FD_169988 | JGI IMG/M metagenome (GOLD analysis project Ga0224511, IMG submission 169988) | Sediment microbial communities from San Francisco Bay, California, United States - SF_May12_sed_USGS_8_1 | ecosystem: Environmental > Aquatic > Marine > Sediment | place: USA...
GGTATTCCAGGAGTTTCATCACCATGGTCATTCTTCAGCTGTTCCAGAGTTTTGATCTTCCTTTCCGCTTCATCAAGCTTTGCAGCAACATCATTTGCATAGCTCTGTTGAGTTTCATTGAGATGTCTCAGCTGTTCACATTCTGCTTGGACCTGTTCAAGCTTCATCTGGATATGCTTCTCTTCTTCTTCAGTCTGTTCACTCAGTTGCTGCTTGTACAGTTGAATTTCTTCAGATAAAGCCGCACATTTCTTCCTCAGCTTGGATGCTTCATCTTCAGATGTGGTGACTGATTCCTTCAATGATGCTACCAGCTGGTCCTTTTCTTCACACATACCCTGGAGTTTTGAGGCTGCTTCTTTCTTAGTGAGGAGTTCTTTCTCCAAGACTTCTATTCTCTCTGTGGACTCTGTAACTTGTGTTTTATATATATCAACAGCCTGTTCCATCTCTTCAACTCTATTGACATTCAAGCCCAATTCATCCCTCAAGGACTCAAATTCATTATTTTTCATTTTTACCACATCTTCCATCTGTTTAATGACATGATCTCTCTCATTTAAGCGCTTCCTTAACTCCGCAACATCCCTCTCCCAATTGATCTTCTCCGATTCTAAGCTTTCACACTGTTCAATCAGGTCATCCAGTCTATCTCTATCTACAGCAAACTTTCTTAACTCATCAGCAGCTTTCCGCAGATCTCTATCTTTCTGTTCCACCTTCATCTCCAAATCAAGCTTTTCTGACACCAGTTGATTCATCTGTTCGTACAGTGACTGAATCTCTTCCCTCTCGTTCTTCAGGAGTTCCTCAAACCTTTGTTTCTCTGACTCTGCCCCTTCTCCTGACTGCTGTAACACTGTGTTCATTTTACGAAGATCCTCCAGTTCCACAAGCAGGTCTTTCAGCATCTTCTTCAGGTTTTGTAACTCTTCTCCTCTTGAAGTCTGAAGCTGTTCACTCTCCCTGCTCTGGTGTAGAAGCATTTCATACTTATTGTTCAGTTCAGCAAACCCGTTCTTCTCTTGAATAACTTCATTTTGTAGTGTAACTAAACTTAGTCTCATGTTTTCCTCTGTTTCTTTAGCCATTTCTTGTAGTGAATAGTAACTGGTTTGCCATTGTTGCAGAGTATTTAACAATTCTGCATTTTCCTGGCTTTTCTGTTCCATTTCGGTTTGCAAAACGTGGTAGTTTTCACTTATTTCTTGAATATGGAGTCTTGTGGAGTCTTCGAAATCATGAGATTCTGAAACATCTGAATTCAGTTTTGCAAGATCATTTTGTAGCTGTTTTATAGTTTCTTTCAACTGCTCATTTTCACTTATATAATTCTCCCTGTCTCTTTGTGTATCAATAAGAGTTTGTTCAATATGAGCGGTTGTCGATGTATCAGATGGCAGTCCACCACTTTCCATTTGTTTTATCTTTTCCTCTAGTTTCCTAATTCTTGCATCTTTTCCTTTACATAGTTTCTTGATTTTCTTTAGCTCTGTATTGTCTGCAGTCATAGAGCAGGCAGATGCAGTGTGCTCTGAAACTGACACAGTGTCAGGAAGAATTTGTGATTCTAAATCTAACACATTTACATGCCCATCCGATTCCCCTATTCCTCTGGATGCATGGCCTTGTGCACTCATAGCAACTTTGGCGACCTCATGCTGAACAAATTCAGCCTCCTGTATTGGGGCTTTGTTTCGTTCCTGTTCATCCTTCATCATCAGTATTTCTCTCTGTAAATCATTTGCTCTTGTCTGATGCTGCAATAAAGATCGATCAGCATCATCTAACTTCTCTTGTTTTAAGTTCAGCTGATTTGTGTATTGCTTCCGTTCATTGTCCAACTGGAATTTCATTTCCTCTACTTCCTGTTCTATTTTTCTTTTCTTAGTTTCAAGCTGAACAAAATTCTCATTTTGAATCTGACATTGATTGTCAAGCTTTTGAACAACATGTTTCAAGTGGTCAATTTCTGATTTTTGTTGAACTAAATGTTTCTGCATTTCTTCATTGTCATTTTTCATTGTTTTCAACTGAAAATTTAGGTCGGAGACGATGCTATCCTTTTCTAATAATGACTGCTCATATACTTCAAATTGAAGTTTGTTCTTTGCTGCTTCATTTAATGCTTCTGTCAACTGACTTTCAAGAGTGCTTGTTTTCAGTACCATATCTTCACTCTTATACTTCTGCTGGTTCATTTTCAAAGTCATTTCTTCTATACTTGAGTTACTAAATGCTGCTGTATTTTGCAATGTTTCATTTTCACTGAGCAATCTAGATAAGGCATCTTCTTTCTCCGAAACCATTTGTCTTTCTTTTGTCAATTCATTTTCAAGTACTTGGTATTTCTCATCTTTCTCAGACAGTTCCAGCTTGAATTTTTCATTTTCTTCCTGCAATTTCTGACAAGTTTCCTCACTTGCTCCCTTTAGCGCATTCAAGTTCTGCATTTCATTTTGGTATGTTTCTAAACTAGTTTCTAATTCCGCCAGTTTGGGTTGTGTCTCATTGTAGTATTGATAATACCACACCAGTTCTTGCTGAACACTAGCTTTCTCTGCCTGGACCTGATCAAGATTAGATTTTGTATCTGCCAATTCTGTTTCAAGTTCTTGCAACATCTTACAAGACTGTGTCAGTTTTTCATTCTCTGTAATCAAAGTTTCCAATTCCCTTTCCTTTTCGTCAAGCATATCTTTCAATTTTACAACCTGTTTCATATAGTTTTCTTTGATTTCTTGCTCTGATTGAGTATCTTTAAATGCCTGTTTTAAAGTTTCTAGTTCATTTTCAAGCTTTTGCTCATTATTTTTGTGTACATCTAGAGTCTCTTTAAGCTCTCTTATATTTTTCCTAAAGGAAGCAATTTCAGCATCTTTGTCTTCTAACTGGTTTAAAGTTTCCTGGAACTGTTTTGTTAAAGCAGACATTTTTGATTGCAAACTTTTTACCACTTCCTGATTCTCTTCCCTGAGATTTTTCATTTCATTATTTGCCTGCTCACTGAGCATGTCTTTTTCATGCTGAAGCCTTTCAAAGTCAGATTTCCATTGTTCACATTGACCATGTGCATGAGACAGTTGTTGTTGCATGTCTTCACCTGCCTTCTCAAGATCTGCAATCATTTTGCCCTTCTCCTCCACTTCTGTTTGAATGCCTGATAATGTTTCTTCTACACTTCTACATCTTGTTTCCCATGCTTGGGCAATATCTGTCATCTGTTTCATTGCATCTTCTGCTTCTGCATTCTGTTTTTCATAATTGGCCTTCAGTTCCTCGATCTGTTCAGTCAACTCATTTATCTGGTCTTCCTTTAATCTGATAGTGCCATCTTTATCTGAAGACATCATTTCAACATTGGTTCTCAGTACAAGAAGATCATCACGCTCGTCTCTGAGACTTGAAATTTCTGCAAGCATGGCCTGCTCTTTTGAATTCAGATCTGAGGAAGCAATCTCCAACCTCTCTCTCAGAGCTTTAATTTCTTGTTTCAAATGTTGATTAAGACTTTCTTCTTCTATGAGCCTTGAAGAAACACCATTTACACTGGTTTGTGATTCATTTAGTGCTAGATTGAGGGATTCGATTTCAGCCCGAAGATTGGATACAAAAGCTTTAGACTGTTCTATAGAGCTTTCATGGGAGTCAAAACTTTCTTCAAGTTTCTTTATTTTTGTTTCCTTGCCCTTATTCACCTTCTGAAGTTTCTTTATCTCAGCTTCAAAATGATCTTTCTGAGCCTGTAGTTCTTGTAAATGGTTGGTAAGTTCTTCAACTTCGTCAACTTTCTGTGTCAGTTTTGACTTCACAGAACTGAGTTCTTCTTGAAGCCTATCTCTTTGTCTTTCCATCTCATCTCGCTCAATACAAAGGTTCTCCATTTCATCCCTACTGGCCACCAGATCATCTTCAAGCCTGTAAATCTCCTCTGTTTTTCTGTCCAGAGCCTCATGAGCAGCATCAAGCTGGTCTTCAAGGTCATGGCTGTGATCTCTCCATTCGTCTACATCAGCTATAGCATTGTCTAGCTTAAATCTCATGTCTTGTTCTATGTCTTCTAAATCCTCTAACTTGCTCGTCAATTCTTCAATTTTCTCCTTCATAATTAACACATCTGTCTCTTTCTCTGAAATCATATTTTGTTGCTCCTTTACAAACTCTTCCATTTTTTTCACTTTAGCATCTTTTCCTTTAGCAATTTTCTGAAGTTTTGACTTTTCTTTTACCAACTCCTTATTTTCATGATGAAGATTGGCCAGTTTTTTCTTCATTTCATCTGATGACATATGTGTAACTGGATCACAATCTACATTGTTAACTGCCACCTCTTCACCTGAATCACTCAATGTTCTTTCCATAACTGTCACCTGTTCCACCTTACTTTCTCTCTCCTCAACAACAGTGTCAATATCACCTGACAAGTCTTTGAGTTTAGATGACTCCTCATCTATTGAACCTTTAACCTTTTCAAGTTCTTCTTTTGCACAGTCCAGTTCAAACTCAAGAATAATTTTCTCTTCTTTCAACTTCTTCACCAACTCTTCATTGCCACTCATATTACTGATATCTGATACCTTTGATTCTACTGTATTTTCAAGTTCTTTAACTTTTGTCTCCAGCTCTTGGTATCTTTCCTCCCAGTTTCTTATATTGTCTTTCGCATTTTCTATCTCCTTCTGGAGTTCTTTTTCTCTCTCATTCAGAGATTCAATAACTGTGTTCAAATCTGCAATTTTTTCCTGTAAGCTTTTATTCTCCAAATTCTTCTCAGCTATTTCTTGTTCTTTTTCCGAAACACATTCTTCCATTTTCTTCAGTTTGGCTTCTTTCCCTCGGTTAAGCTTTTGCAATTTGGTTTGTTCTGCCACCATTTTGTCCTTTTCCCTTTGAAGAGCAGCCACAATGTCCTTTTCTTCAAGTAACAACTGCTCTACAGTCGTGATCTGCTCCATTTTCTGTTGAATCTCCAATGATTTCTCTTGCAATTGGTGCTCAAAGCTATCATTAATTTGCTTAATTTTAGCACTCTTTCCTTTATCTATCATTTGCAGTTTTGCAGCTTCAGTTTTCAACTTTTCATTCTCTTTGCTAAGCATACTCACATCTATAGTGTTTTTCTCTGGCATTTTGAAGTGTCTGCTATTCTCCAATGCTTCTGTGAGGTGCTTAATTTCTTCTTCCTTCTGGTTCAACATAGCCTGTAATTCTGCACTCTTCACTTGCAGTTCTACACTGGTAACAGCTCCATAATCGCTCATGAAGGTTGAACTTAGGTCTTGACACTTGGTATCCAGTGAGTCTCGCTCAGCCAACAAGCTGTCTCTTTCCTGTCTTAGTTCTTCAAAGTTTTCTGACATAATTCTCAATTTTGCATCTTTGCCTTTACTAAGTTTTAGCAATTTTTTGTTGTCCTGCTTAAACTTATTTCTTTCTTCTGTAACACTTTTTAGCTTTTGTACAAGTTCTTGCCTATCAACGGAAGCGAGTGATTTCATATCAATAGGGGCAGAATCTAGATCGTCAGATTTCTGTTTAACAAAAGTCTCACTTACAGCTGCAGTTTCACTTTCAGACATTTCTGAGGGTCTACTATCAACTGTCCCATGTAAATGCTTATTTTCCATATTATTTGACCCTGTCAGTTGCTTTTTAAGGCCAACAATTTCACTTTGGAGTTGTTTCTTTTCCGCTTCCAATTTGTCACAGAAGTCCTTAAAATCACTATCTACATCAAATGAAGTGTCATGGCTTGCACCTTTTAGTTCAAGCTCTGTTTGTAAACTGACATTTCTCTCCCTTTCTTTCTCTATAGTTTCATTAGCAACTTGTAGGAGGTCACTATTCAATTTTACATCATTCCGAAGTTGTTCAATATTTGACAACAGGTTCTCGTTTTCAATCTTCAATTCAGACACTTTCGTTTCAAGATCTTTCTTTGCTTGTAAAATTAAATCTTCATTATCAGTCAATTCATCAACAGTTGACTTCAGCTTGCATAATTCATCATCAACCAATGCCTTGTCATGCAATGATTTTTCCAAATCCAATTCGATCTTCCTGTAATTCTGTTTCTGAATAGAGAGGCTAGATTCCAACGAAGCCTTTTCCTCTTCAAGACTACCAAGTCTCTCCTTCATGAGCTCTACCTGTGCTTTAAGAAGCTCCACTTCTTCCTTTGAGTCATCTTTCTCCTGTGTCTCCCCCTGGGCTGCATCCTCCTCCTTTTCCTGCAAAGAAGTTGACAATGACTTTAGTTGACCCATATCCATTCTTAAACCAGGGGTGTCTTCATTATATGTTTCGATATAAGGGAATTCACTTACAAGTTCAGTTTTTACAGCTTTCTGAAGTTGCTCTTCTAGTTCTATGATTTCCTGTTGTTTGGTTTTTAATTCCTCTTGTAAAAGGCTAATTGCTTGATCCTGAAAATATAAAAAATATGTTTCTATATGTAAACCAATGAAAACTAAAGTACATGTACTTGCTTTTCAAATATATTTTCACTCCTAATAATAAACAATACTAAAACCCATGAATAAACCATCTATTGGAAGCGGTAAACATTATCTGTTATGACTGATACTAGACACAGTCTGCGATCTAATTATTTTTCGACTATAGCCCTTTGGGCTATTTAAATAGAATTTTCTATAGCCCGACTGAAATTTAAATAGGCCGAAATTATTGTTGTAGTCATAATTCATACACTTCATATTAGACTTGCACTAATTTTAATTTTGGTTGTGTGTTTTTATGAACAAATAACTCGACAACCAGTGTTTATGTGAATTTGTTTCATTTTACTCCAAAATTTAAATCAACTGTCGGGCTATTTTATATACGATTCTAATCGACCGACCGGCCATTTACTTGACTCGGGCTTCAGGCTTATGGACTAATTCGCAGACTGACTAGACATTACACTAAGTCTTTAGTTGTCCATTTTGTGTGACTCAGTCAGACACTTGTGAAAAAGAGGTTAGTATTGGTAAATCCTGAATTGATGGTACAGTAGACTAACTGCCTTAAAGACCTCTTTTGAAGAAAAAAACATCTTAACAACCACATCTCGACTCAAACAACATATTTAATTATATCATTCATAAAATATTAATAATAAAGTCATGATTACTGATACAGACAATAAATTTGAATGTTAGATAAATCAAGTAAACATATGATTGCCATTAAGCCAAAGATGAAAATTAATATGATATTGTGACATCAGAACTTATTGCTGTGGTCTAATATTGTGCTTTATACATTAAATCTTAATCTACCCTTTTGCATAAGAAAAAGCACTATTCTATTTTTTATTGTTCACTGTATAAGAAAAATATTTACATTTCCAGTAGGTAAAAATGAGCATTTAATTTGTGTATTGCTCAGCACTCTGGGACCACCTAAATGGCGGTACATCTTTTGTCTAAATATTTTGATTGGCAGTTGCTTAGTGGGGAGAAATATTTTTCTGCATGCCTTGTCTGAATTTAGAAAATCAAGTGTTTGCCCACTATTTGATAGTTTACAATCATCAAATTACTGCACACCCTGTGATGTACATGTACCTTATCAAGCGCACATAACATTTAAAACAAGAACAATGTTAAATGTTGATTAATAAGTGATAAATATAATTTTAAACCCTTTTATGTGTGTAAGCAGTCTGTTTATTTCTCAAAATAAAAATACCACAGTATTAAGTTGGATCTTATTCTCTTGTGTAGGAAGCCTCTTCATGCACCAGTTTTAATGGACATGTATTAGCTGTTTATGATGTCACATTTACCTCATGTATTTCCCTTTTGACAAGAAATTTGAAGCCTTTGAAGCCCTTGCTTATGGTCAAAATATTTGTGTTTATTTATACTAAAATTGATGGAGAAAATGTAAATACAATGATAGATACCTATTTTTTGTGCGTATCTTGAGTAAAAAGGCTCAGATGAAAGTTTCAAAAATTACCGAGAAGTGCTAGCATGCTTCACTGAATTTTCAAACCTCTGTCTGATTGTTTATACTTAATATGCGCATGAAGAATAGCAATCAGTCATTAAGTGTACCATTTGTGTTAACAACTTCCATTTTAACATTATTTTATGCTCTTATTTCAATGTCCTTAAGGTATAATAATGTCTTGGTAAAATTTATATCTAATGTTTTAATATATGTGTTTCCTTTTTTTTGCATTACATAAGTTGATTTTCGGACAATTATAAGTAAGAACACTGTTACAACTACAGCTGAACTTCGTTAAGGCGAACTTCATTAAGACGAATAATTCATTAAGACGAAGTAAAAAATCGGTCCCGAATCGAGTCCTTCTTATTTTAACTAAAATTCAGTTGTTTAAGTCGAAGTATCTATGTCGAACTTTTTATGTGTTGAATCATATTTTGAGGTCCCGAAGTGGCGTTTTCTTCATAAAATCAAATGGTTAAGTCGAACCGCTGTTTCTCAGTTTTCGCACCTATCAACCCAGACCGTGGTGGTTGAGCTTTGAGATGATTGCGTCACAATAGAATGTAGCTTCACACCAATCTCGCGCTCACCGCGTGTTATTTGTAACCGTTAATTGTTATTTTGTGACAACTTTAAGCAATCTTGAATCAACTGATACAAAAAATCATGCCATAATTTGAGTGATCGACTTAATTATTATTGCATATGGTATAAAATCGAAAGTTTTTAAGCAATATTCGTCAGTTCAGCTCCACGGCAACTGACTCTCTGTGCTTCACAACTATAAGCATATTCCAAATTCTCATCACATAATTATCATAACGTAGAAAGATAGTAAATTGTCAAAACGTTATTTTCATAACGTATTATAATATATCGTATTATCATATATATTTCTACATAAAAGACGCAAACATAGATCTACTTAAAATATTTTATTTATTTACGTATTTTATCGTTTTATTTTATATTCTCCAATCAACAAAAAAAGTAATGGTAAAAAGATGCTTGAAGGTAAGCATTCTTTTTTAAACTGATATTTTGTCAAAATGTTTAGCTCCTCATAATGTCCAATTGGTTATCTCGAACCATTCCTATGTTGAAGTATTTTTCTGGGTCCCGACCACTTTGACATAACGAAGTTCAGCTGTAGTAATTTTCACATTCACAAATTGTTTTGACATATTAATGTGGATTATTTTATAACTGTGTATAGTTTTGACTCCTTACATGTTACAAAGACCATGTCTACAAAGGGCTTATGAAAATGAAATGTCACATGTATTGACTATTAAAGTTGCAATATTAACTTGTAGACTTAGCTGATTGGCACAAACAAATCTTATACACTAGTAAAAATGAAAAGTTTGCTAAAAAATCCCCAACAATGCCCAGTGCACAAATAAAAGAAAAAAAAAATATATATATGCACAATATTTATACAATACGAAAATGTCTGATTACACAGTGTATGAAATTATGAGTCATTGCATAAATCTCATCATTGTTGCATATAAAGTTTCAAAACAATTGGTTTTATTTGTATTTCAGAATAATTTTGACTTGACCAAAATTTTAATTTTCTCTTTACGGCAAAATAGGACAACAAAAACAGATGTTCTACCTGTTCTTTAGTCTTTTCTAGAGAAGAAGACAAATGTGCTTTTAACTTTGAAGCCTCATTCCTCAGAGACAAAACTTCCGAGACAAGCATGCAGTTCCTGTGGTTGAAGTCTTCTTTCAGCACCAGGATCTGATTATCACAATCAGATCTAAGACTTGTACACAGACTTTGTGTTTCTCTCATCTGCTCCTCCATCTCAGCGATCGTCTCACATTTCTGGACATTCTCCTTCTCCGTCTGCCACATCTGCTCCGTCATCAGTATGCACTCTTCATTCAGTGTTGCCAGCTGCTCCTCCAGCCTCGAGGTCTCCGTACTTCTCTCCAGAGCAGCCTGTTTGCTCCTCTCCAGCTCTTCTTCCATGGCTGCCAGTCGTGTCTCATTCTGTGCAATTTCCATCTCTTTTTCAGACAAAAGCACTCTCATCTCACCAATGTCCCCTTCTGTGTTTGACAGTTTATCCTCAACAGTCTTTAATTTCTCTGCATTTGTTAACTCTGATTCATGCTTACTCTTTTCAAGGGTTTCCAAATTAATTATCAATGCAGCATTTTCATCACTCTTAAGTGCCAAGTCGTGTGTGAGTTTTTCTATTTGTACAGCTTGGAAACTAGCCTGCGATTTTAGAGTTTGTATTTCGGAATCTTTATTTTCTATTGTTTCATTCATACATTCTGAACTTTGCAGAACATAATTTATTTGCAAATCTCTCTCCTCCAAGTCTTTCTGCAAGTTTTCTTTCAAAGAAACTTGGTTTTCTCTCAGCTGTTCCATCTCCTTCCTTAAATCAGACATGGTGTCATTCTGCTTCTGAATCAAATCTTCCTTCTTTTCAATATCGGCATCTTTTTCATCACTGTTTGCAATCAAGATTTGTATTTCTGTCTCACAATCATATTTTACTTGAACAAGGCCTCTAATTTCTTCCTCCTTTTCAGTAAGTTCATTGTCTTTTTCTATCATCTTATCAACCAAGTCCTGAAACTTGTTTTTTAAATTTCCAAATCCCAACATCATGTGAGATACAACTGATTTATCTGATCCTGCTTCCATTGAAGTAGCCGCAATATTGTCACTTAGAATTCCAATCTGTTCTTTAAGCTTGACAGCTTCCTGTTCCAGTCGAACCTTATCTCTTTCAAGGTCATTGAAGTCAGTCTGCAACTTTGAACACCTTTCATCTGACAATCTTTTCTCATCTGTAAACACTTTGATCATGGAATTCAAGTCTTCTATCTTGGCTTCACATTCCTGACTATACAAAGAAATCCTCTCACTTTCTGTTCTCACTTTCTGAATCTCTTTCTCTACAGTATCTCTGTCATTCTGTGCAATTTCTAAAACATCATTTAGCTTATCATTTATATTTTTCATCTCCTCAACTTCTTCTTCCAACTCAAGAATGTACTCCTTTAGTCTTTGAACTTCCTCTGATGTATCTTCAAGCTGTATCCTTGTTTCCAACTCTTCAATTTTCCTCTTTAAACTTGAGTTTTCTTCTTCTTTTGCATCAATCTGATTTAAAAGACCTTTGACCTCATCCTCTAAGTCACCAATGTGCAGTGATGTGTCTTCTAAACTCGCATTTAAAGATGACTCTGTTTCTTTAATAATTCCCTTTTCTTCATGTAACGCATCAATAACATTTTGAAGTTGGTTAATATCTTCTTCATGTTTTTCATCCTTTTCTTGCAGCTGAGTATTTAAAGAATCTATTTCTGTTTCCAATCCAACAATAGCAGCCAGTGATTTAACCTCTGCATTCTTTAGTTGCACTTTCAGGTTATAGTTTTCCTTCATAACATCATCAACTCTCTCACTCCGTTCCATCATTTCAGCATTTAAAGTATCAGTCAACTCTTTTTCAGCATTTATTTTAATGTTTAACTGCTCAATTTCAGCGACTTTCTCTCTCAGTTTTTCTTCATTATCTTTGACCTGTCTACCTAGTGCTTCCTTATCACTGAGGAGGGTTTCATTTTTTGCCAACACTGCCTTGTACTGTCCCTGCAAATCTCGTATCTGACTGGACAGCATGATGTTTTGTTTATCAAGGTCAAACAGCTTCTTTTCCCTCTCACTAATCTTTTTCTCCATTGTTTCACATTTGTTTCTCAACTCTGAAACCCATTGAAACTGTTCTAACAGCTGACCTTCGAACTCATCTTTTTGTGACTTCAAATTCTCTACATTCTTTTCAATGCTGTCTTTGCTTAACTTCATGTTATTTATTTCCTGTAGAATTCGCTCATTCTCTTGCAATAGTTTATCTTCTGAGTCTCTTATCTTTTTGTTATTATCTTTAAGATTTTCAAGTTCATCTTTTAGTCTACAATTTTCACTTTTCAATTCCACCATTTCTCCATTAACACCAACATCTTTATCACTTTGCTGTGTTATAATAGATTCCATAGCGCTTTTAGTTTGTGCATGAGCATCTTTTTCATTCACAAGCAATTCTCTGATGTCTTTTCTTTCTTCCTGCAAGTCTTCTTTTTCTTTCAACAACAACTTAACTTGTCTCTTGAGCTCTTCTATTTCCATAGAATAGCTGTCAATGAAGCTCTTCAACTCACTTTCCTTCATATTTGCCTCATCCAGTCTTTCTTCATTGCGTTCCAACTTTTTACTCAAGATTTTCTTCTTCATTTGTTGCTGGGAAACCTCACTCTCAGCAGAGAATAGCTTGTCCTGAAATAACAAAACTTCATCTTTTAAAGTATCAACTTCAATACAAGATTTACTCAGTTCACTTTCTTTAGTACACAATGTTTCACTCAGATCAGAAAGCCTACTAGACAAATTGGAACACTCATTTTCTTTTTCAATAAGACAAGCACATTTGTTCTCAAACTGTAAAGTTAATGACTCAAGATTTGTATGCAAGTCAGAACAATGCTTTTCTTTCGCTGCCAAGTGTTCATGCAATTGCTTATTTTCAGATGCTTTTGCCTCAAGATCATTATTAAGCATATCACGACTTGCCCATAACTTATCAATCTCCTTGTTTGCTTCTGACAGTTGTTTTTCTAAGTTGGAAATCTTCAACAGGCTTTCCTGCTTTTCTAAAGCTAATGTTTCAACATGTGAATCTCTCTCAGCACAACTCTTCTCCAAGTCAGCAAGAGATTCCGACTGAGAAGAAAAATGTTGTCTCAATGATTCATGTTGGTTTTGCAAACTAAACAGTTTTTCTTCAGTTTCTTTCAGAACTTGCATTGTAGAGTGCAATCTTGTTTCAAGCTCATTTCTGGCAGCTTCTGTGTTCTCTAGATTAGATATTGCATCATCAAGTTCAGACTGTATCTCATTTTTTTGTGCACTACAAGCGTCCATCTGCGACACGAGATCATTCACATTCTCAGACAGAAGCTCAATCTTCAAGTCTCGCTCCTGTTTCACCTTAGCTAAGTTTGACTCAAGTTCCTGTTTATTGTTCATCAAGTTACTTATGTCACTCTCTTTCTCTGACAGCTGTTCACGCAACTGATTTAAATCAGAATTTATTTGCTCAAACTCAATCAATGCATTTGACTTTTCAAACTGGTTTCTTTCTAATTCACTGTCTTTGTCAGCGATTGTCAAATTTAATTTCTCTATGTGAGACTTTAATCTATTATTTTCATTTCTTAAACTTTGAACCTTTTCTGTCACCTCCAATTTTAATTGTTCAGTTTCCAAAAGTTTTGCATTAGTGTGTTTTAACTGACTTTTGTTTAACTCAAGTGACTCTTGAAGATCTGCCATATCAACTTTCAAAACATTAACTTCCTTTTTGTGTTCTTCTTGTTCTTTCTCTAATGATTCGATGTAATTAGCTCTCTTTGAAAGCTCTGTTTCAAGACTCTCTTTTATTTCTGTCAAACTCTCATTTTCAACCTCAAGGTGTTCAATTCGTTCTTGATTCTTTTCAATTTCTGTGTGCTGAGTTTCATTTTTACTTTTAAGATCTTCCACCTCTTGCTTTAATAACCCTAAATTGTGATCTTTCATTGCATTATCCTCCTGTAATTCTTTAATTTCTTTGTCTTGAAGACACATTTTCTCCTCATCGTTTCTTTGAGTTAACTTAAAACTGTTAAGTTCATCTACAAGCTTTGCTTTCTCTTTGTTAAGTTGTTCCATATCAGACTCCAACTGATCATGCTTCTCACTCAACTGATTATATTTACTCTCCAATGCTTTCAGCTCAGAATTGAGCCTATAATTGTGTGCAATAAGGGTTTCAATTTCTTTCTCACTACTGTTTTTATGATCATTAAGGTTGTTAATGTCTAACTGGCATTCCTTTAACTGATTAGCCTTTTCCATCAGAGCAGTTTCCCAGTCTTCAATAGCATTCTCGGCAGAGTTCAGTCTCTGCTGTAACTCATCGATCTCTCCGGATAAATCTTCTTCTTTTTCTCTCCAAACTAACTCCTTTTCTTCTAATTCTCTTATTCTAGAATGGTCAGCTTTTCTCTCCAAAAGCACATGAGAAAGTTTGGATTTAAGTGAAAATGCTTTAGTTTGCATATCTTCAAGCTCACAAGTTAACTGTGCATTTGTCTCCTCCAATGTTTCCACCTTCTCCATGACCACTGAATTCATCTGACATTGTTCATTCAGTGCAGTGTTGATTTCTTCCTTATCTTTTTCTAACTGTTCTATAAGGAACTGATCACTTTCTTGCTTCTTGATCATTGTTTCTAACTGTTCAGTTACTTTAGTGAGACTACTTTCCAATAACCCTAACTGTTCTGTGCCTACTTCCTTTTCATCTGACAATGACTGAAAAAGTACTTCAAATTCTGAAATCTTCTTTTCCAGAGAATTATTTAGCTCATCAAGTTGATTTGATGCTTTTATTAACTCTGTCACTTCACATTGCTTCAGTTGTAACTGATTTCGTAGATCGTCTACTGTTCTTTCCAACTTCTCATTTTTCTCAACAATTGAAAACATCTTTAAGCCATTTTCTTCAATGGTTTCCCAGTCACTTTCCTTTTCTTTCATTAGATTTTGAATTTTACCTTCAGCATGTTGTAATTCAGCTTTACATTGTTCTAATTCATTCTGAAGTTCATGAACTAAACTGGAATTTTGAGTTACATTTGCATCCAGTTGCTGTATATCTTTTTCCTTTTGCTCTATTATTTCAACAGAGGATGTTAGTCGTTTGTCTAGGTCCTCACATAAAGCTTTTATTGTTTCTATTTCAAGCTGAAGTTCCTTCTTTTGACTAGATAATGTTTTTATTTCCTCATTAAGTGACAGATTTGTGTCAACAGATCTCTCGCTTGTAGTTTTTAATTCTTCAACTTGTTTATTCAACTTTTCAACTGTTTCTTGAAGCTGAAGTTGGTCTTTTTTCATTGTGTATATGGTTTTAAGTTGAATCTGGTTTGATGACTCAACACTCACATTCTCCTCTGCAAGCTTGGAGCACTCAAGTTCAACAATAAGTACTAAGTTTTGAAGCTTCTTCTTTTCTTCTGTCTCATGAACTAACTTCTCCTCTTGTTCTGATTTGCTGATAGTCAACGCCGAAACTTCATTAGTTAGTTTCTCAATGTCTGATTCATAGGAAGATTTCAGTTGTTCCATTTCTTGTTCATAATATTGAACTTGTTTACTTAAATCTTTAATGTTTATCAATAGAGAAGCCTCTTTTTCAGTTAAGGATATTTCTAAGGAGCTCTGTGTGCTTTCCATCATCTGAATTCTCTCAACCATCGTTGCCTTTTCCTTCTCTGTCGCTTCACAATGTTGACCATACTCTGTTCTAAGAACACTTAGGTTATCTTCAGCTTGTGTTAACTGATGCTGCAGCTGATCTACTGTTTCTTGCATTTTAGCTTCCGTTTCACACATTTGTTTTACATTAGATTCTTTTACTTCATCCATGGACTCTCTTAGCAAATCTATCTCAATGTTTTTCTCTTCGACAACCGCTCTTAGTTCTGCTTCAATAATTTTATTTTGATCACTTAGACTGGCAATATTATTCTCCAGAACACTTATGGTTGACACTTGTTCAGCAATGAGAACATCTTTTGTGTTAATGTCATCTTTTAATGAGGAAATGATTTCTTCACAATGAATTACCTGATTTTCTGCAGATGAACATTTTTCTTCCAAGAAGCGCATTTCTCTTCTAGCAACATCAATTTGTTCTTGTAACTCAGAATTTTTACTTTCATACAACTGCACCAATTGTTCATGACTAGAATTCAAAACACTTAATTTATCATCTTTACCAAGCATTGAATCTTTTAATACTGATATATCACCCTGAAGTTGTGAGACATGGCTGTCCTTTTCATGTAATACTGAAATAAGTTTTTCCTTTTCAGAAAAAAGTTCTGATTGGGAAGAACACATATCCTCATATTTGCACTGAAGATCTCTAATTCTTTTTTGGCACTGGTTTACCTGAGACACAAGTTCCTGATTTTCTTGTCTTGCACCCTGGAGCTGCAAAGTCAGTTCCTGGTTTTCTTGCTTTGCACCTTGGAGCTGTGATGTCAGTTCCTTATTTTTTTGCTTTGCACCTTGGAGCTGTGATGTCAGTTCCTGGTTTTCTTGTCTTGCATCCTGGAGCTGTGATGTCAGTTCCTGGTTTTCTTGCTTTGCGCCCTGGAGCTGTGATGTCAGTTCCTGGTTTTCTTGTCTTGCATCTTGGAGCTGTGATGTCAGTTCCTGGTTTTCTTGTCTTGCATCCTGGAGCTGTGATGTCAGTTCCTGGTTTTCCTGTCTGGCACCCTGGAGCTGTGATGTCAGTTCCTGGTTTTCCTGTCTGGCATCTAGGAGCTGTGAGGTGAGTTCCTTGTTTTCTTGCTTTGCACCCTGGAGCTGTGATGTCAGTTCCTGGTTTTCTTGCTTTGCACCCTGGAGCTGTGATGTCAGTTCCTTGTTTTCTTGCTTTGCACCTTGGAGCTGTGATGTCAGTTCCTGGTTTTCTTGCTTTTCACCCTGGAGCTGTGATGTCAGTTCCTGGTTTTCTTGCTTTTCACCCTGGAGCTGTGATGTCAGTTTGTGGTTTTCTTGTCTGGCACCCTGGAGCTGTGATAACTGTTCTTCAATTTCCTGTCTGGCATCATGAATATGTGATGTCAGTTCCTCATTTTCCTGTTTAGCATCCTGGAGCTGTGATATCTGTTCTCTAATTTCCTGTCCGGCATCATAATTACTTGATGTTAGTTCCTGGATTTCCTGTCTGGCATCCTGGAGCTGTGACTTTAGTTCATGGTTTTCCTGTCTTGCACTCTGGAGCTGTGATAACTGTTCTTCAATTTCCTGTCTGGCATCATGAATATGTGATGTCAGTTCCTGGTTTTCTTGTCTTACATCCTGGAGCTGTGATAACTGCTCTTCAATTTCCTGTCTGGCATCATGAATATGTGACGTCAGTTCCTGGTTTTCTTGTCTTGCATCCTGGAGCTGTGATAACTGTACTTCAATTTCCTGTCTGGCATCATTAATATATGACGTCAGTTCCTGGCTTTCCTGTCTTGCACCTTGGAGCTGTGATGTCAGTTCCTGGTTTACCTGTCTTGCACCCTGGAGCTGTGACGTCAGTTCTTGAATTTCCTGTCTTGCACCTTGGAGCTGTGATGTCAGTTCCTGGTTTTCCTGTCTTGCATCCTGGAGCTGTGACGTCAGTTCCTGGTTTTCCTGCCTTGCATCCTGGAGCTGTGACATCAGTTCCTGGTTTTCTTGTCTTGCATTTTGCATCTGTAATGTCAGTTCCTGGTTTTCCTGTCTTGCACTCTGGAGTGTTGATGTCAGTTCCTGAACGTCTTGTCTTGCACCCTGGAATGTTGACATCAGTTCCTGGTTGTCTTGTTTTGCATCCTGAAGATGTGATGTCAGTTTCTGGTTTTCCTGTCTGGCATCCTGGAGCTGTGATG
>Ga0224511_10000684_pt1 | contig 17481 bp, 17 predicted proteins | sample SF_May12_sed_USG_2_FD_169988 | JGI IMG/M metagenome (GOLD analysis project Ga0224511, IMG submission 169988) | Sediment microbial communities from San Francisco Bay, California, United States - SF_May12_sed_USGS_8_1 | ecosystem: Environmental > Aquatic > Marine > Sediment | place: USA...
ACTGTTATTGTAGTGAGTCTAAAGTCTGTATTGCAAAAGGAGCAGTAAACATGATTCACACCTAACCTACTAGGTTGGACAAAATCAAACTCTGTTATCCACTCTTTTTGAAATTTACATGAGTATTTCGGGTTTTTAGACATGGCAGCTAATAGGCAGTATTTTACAGCTAAGCCTTTTACTTTCCACTTTGCTTTTCAGCTTCACAAAGGTCTGCTCGCAATCATACAAGCCAAGGTCACATATATTTTTTTGTCATTTAGACATCTACTGGCTGAATGTGTGAACGTGAGCTAATCAAAGGCAAGGTACCAAAATAGGGAAAGAGTGCAAAGACATTGCATTTGTAATCAATATATATTTCACCATCAGTACGAAGAGAACAACTAGTCAATTACTATGTACTCCGAAAACCTGAAGCAGCTGAACTCAGCGACTGAACTGTGCATATTTGTGAAATTTTGACACATTTCTAGCTGTTTTTTGCTGGAACAACCAGGTAAACTGAATCCCGGGAGGGTTGCAGGAGGTCGGGAACATGTGTTTTCATGAGAAATTTGACAAATAAATGGAATAATCCCGGCAATGTTTAAAAATCAAGCATGAACAAAAGTTTTATCGTTTTCACTTTCAATTCCCTGGTTGAGGCATGATAATCTATAGTGAAAAAGTTGGTAAAGTGTACAGTGTTGAAAGTGATGAAAAATATGTACGTGTATTGAATTGTAATAAATTGGGTATTAAAAATGAAAACCAAGAAGTGGTTCTATTTGCTTTTTTCAAGTTATGTTGCACTGAAAAGTCAGGGACTTCACCTTAAATTTTAAACATTGTTGGGGTTATAGCATTTTTTGTCAAATTTCTGGAAGTACATGTTATCTAAAGTGGAGTTTATACGAGCGGCAACCGCCTGGCTGCCGCTTAAGACCACTCAACATGGTTGTTGAGTGAGCGTCAGCTTCCGGTGATCCAGCAGCAGAGTGCTGATCCTGCATGCGCTATTTCTTCAGCGTCAGTAAGCTGCAACCAATGACAATGCAGATTCAAAATTGCTGCTCTACCAAGTTCGCCCTTGACCTAAACAGCGGAAGTGGAAATCTAACCGAAGTAAATAAAATCGCCGCTCTGATTGATCACTGCGCCTGTGCCAATGACAATGGTGCCGCTTATGTTAACACCCCTCCGGTTCGCTCTCTGTGCCACTTACCGCTCACCGCTCAACTGGTTTCGAGACTACAGGGTACATGGTTTCTCACTCCACTCACGGAATGACCAACTCACTAAGTCACGGTCATTGAGTCAGTCACTAGTCAGTGACTGAGTAAGACTGTATCTGAATGAGTCTTTATCCAGTGACTGACAAAGGACATTCATGCATCACAGCATACAGCCTACTGTATCAGACCATATCCGTTGCCTTGCTACGAATAATACAGTAACGACATGCTTCTGTTTCCTTCAGCCTTTGCTCTTGCCAAATTCTAGTTTCTAAGGCTTAGCCAAATACTCCTAGGTGGGCTAACATTTAAGTTAAGCCTGTGTTAGTGTATGATGAAGCTCCTTCCATCTTTCTAGACCAACACTTGCTGACGATCTCAAAGTTGGTTTCTTCAACTTGGATCGATCATGCCAAACACAGCAAACAGATGTGGTTGACTTAAAGGAAATGACTCAAGTGCTGCAGGTTCTGACAAAAGACACTGACATCATCAAGCGTGATATAGGTCTCACTAGAAAGAAACTGGCATCTGATTATGAAAATAAGCTACAGGAGAAGACATTTGATTTGTAAGTGCAAATGATATGCTGAACATTTAGACCAATGGCACATCATGACCTTGACTGAGTAAAGCATATACCAATGTTATTGGTTATGTATGTTGCAGGGTTCGATGCCATTAGATTTAGACATACCTGTCAGATTTGCTGGTAATCCAACATCATTTTGGTTCTTTGCGCAGGTACAACAGAATAAACAGCAAGCTCGAGGAGCTGGAATCAATGCATCATGAGAGAGTTGGCTTAGTCCGGCGAGCATATCGGCAGCAGCTGGCAGATGCATTAGCGAGAGTAGAGACTCTGTTTCAGGTATGGCTGTAGTTAGCAGAGCACATTCTTGAACTCATGATCCTGGATACATCATAGCGGTGATGTGTAACCTTATGCTTCTTTCCACAGGGTGATATGCTGGTAAGGTTCACTCACTTAATATCATTGGTCTATGACTGTATCGTAGTGCACCATTCTCTTTCTTATTAGTTTTTGGCGATGCGTACAAATACCATGCACTCAGAAAAGAGACTCCAATCATAATTTAGAGCAAAACGCAAATGCTTAAAAATTGTGCTTATAAGTTTTTTTCACAGTATTTAGATGGCCAACCAATACACAAAGTGTAACTTGTTCTTATGTCATGCATTTTTTAATTGTCTGATTACACCAACCATAAGAAATGTAGCATGTGTATGTGCATTAAAACTCATCTGGATACACAATTATCATTTAGCGTCGTGTGGAGGTAAGGTTTATTTTATCCCAACACAAATTTTATTTTCCCATAAGAATACCGAAATCAGACATTGCACGCTACCCAGTTAGATGTTGACGATCACATTACCTATCACTTTGCATGATACTTTTTTTATTGAAACATGCACAACTTAATTATTCCAACTGGGGCACCACATCTGATAAGGAGACATTCTCTGCGGACCAGACCTGGTTATCTTTGTTTCAATAAAAACCCTGATCTCACGTAGAAACCATCGCACCCCCTGATTCCATGCATGCTGTTCAGCTTTAGTGATCATTTATACAGACTTTTCTTATCAATATTTTACTTTAATACAGGCCCGATTTGAAAAACAGATGGAGAAAGATAGAATTAAACATAATGAGGAACTCAACAAACTACAGAACCACATAAAGAGCCTCACACAGACTATACAAAGGAATGAATCTGTTATAGTTATGCTCAAACAGCAGCTAGCATCTAAGGTTAAGGTGGAAGAGGTAACTGTCTAACTTCACAGTGATAATCAAAATAACTGGGTACCCGTTTCTAGATTATTTCGACTGTTGATTGCTTTGCCTTCTCTGTATGTAGTCTGGTATAGGTTTCTTAAGACTCTTCTGATTGTTGATTGCTTTGTCTGTTTAAACAGAAACAGGCGAGGGACATGAGACGGTCACGTTCCTTGATCCCTGCTCCATCCTTGGAGGTTGGCCAGCAGTGTGATTTAGGACTGTCACTAGCGCAGGAGTGTGAACTGCGCAATAACCTTTGCCACGCCATGGCATTGGCTGATCCTTCTCAAGTGGTGATTTTTCAATCCATAGATTGTTTCCGCTATCTTAGTTAAGCACCCTGCTCCATAAACTTACACATCACTCATTGCCACAGATAATCTGTTTGTGCTTTACCAGACCAGCTCGATGAGCTCATCAATCTTCTTTGAGGTCGAAACTTGGGCCGACAGTGAAACCATTTACGACTGGGTACGGCTGAACACACAGAATTGTGCATTTGTATACCTTTGTCTGCTCGCTTTGTACTGTATGTCTATGTATTTTGATGACCTGACTGGTAACGAAACTCACTCACTGGCGGTGGTTACAGGATTGGATGGCTCGCTCACGCCGTTATGATTCTTGGGCTGACACATCCTCTTTCCGAACAGGATATCTCCATTCATGTGGGAACAATGATGCTTTTAAATTACGACTACCAGTTTCCCGTCCCGATGTAATGTCCCCTTATAGGTTAGCCACTTTGTAATGTTCAGTTCAATTATTTTGTTTCAAGTTGCAAATATTATTTTGATTCCCATTAATGGATAATTTTGTTGCTCCCCAGGCCTCACCATTGTTTCGACCATATCATCATTAACCCCCCCCCCCCCTGTGTTCAAAGATATGTGAAGATCTAGAGGGGTATAATATGTCTATGTACAGAGCACGTATTCCGCATCCATGATTAGACCACATCATCGTCTTTCCCTTCCACCATAACTAAACCGCATAGTAGCTAAACCCTTGCACCGCACAAACCAGATGTTGTTTGTTGACTGTGTACAGTGCATGTAATTTGCACCGATGTATTGTGCTCCACAGCCACCTCCACGAGAGGATACCACAAAAATTGATGCACTCACCAAGGAGATGGAAGGACTGAAAGAGAAACTCAGAGCCAAGGATAGGGAGCTGGGAGCAATGGAAGATGAATTAGACAATAAAAATGCTGAACTGAATCAAGCAGGTAAGCAGCAGGTCTAGCATAACGATTTTGAATAGCAGCGTGTCATTAAAACATAGACCATTCTTCCCTGTCACACAGTTTACTGCTGTATTCCAGTTATATAGCCTAATCAGTGATAATGTTTTTATAGCTGATAGGATTGGAAGATTGCAAGGAGAAGTGGAAAGAGAACAGATCCTGAAAAGTCAGGTAAGACGAATTTCACTGGACATATGTATAGAAGTCTATGTTACAGCTTAATAAATTGATGTATGGCTAAGCATGCACGCACCAAACAAATTATATACGAGAATTGGCATCTATAGTACCGGCTTGGTGGAACAATGGTCGAATATGCAGTGGTAGCACTATGCGTCAATGGACCAAACAATTGTTTTTCGTTAGTCGCCGAACCAAACAACTTACAGCATTGAGTTAGGAGGAATTAAGCTCTATGGCTTACAGCTACAGGTAATAAACATGTTACTCACTGTGTTATAGCTGGAGACTGAGTTGGCGGATGTGATTAAGCAAGCTAATGCAAGCTCATCAGAAGCCAAAAAACTGGTATGCCAACAGTCATTTTGATATGTGTGTGCACGAGTGCGCGCGCGTGCTTGTGTGTATTTTACTGAGGGTAAAGATTTTCCGCGCAGGCACTGGGTCTCTGATATGACATATGCCATAGTGTATTCAAAACATCCCAAGCTCATAAGGTTGTGATATATTACTGACATGTAGATTTCAACGGGAAGGGAGGATCGATGAACAGTTTGATATATATTTAGACTGTTTCAAGTTAAAAATGTAGAAAAAAGCTGGCCTTCATTTGCCTGTTTGTTGATACATTGAGCGTTTTCTTACGTAGAAACAAGCCGCAGCTGATGTAAGTCTTGATATTCCTGCGTGATTTCTAATACGCTCCTAATAGATCTGTTTGATTGGTTGGTTGTGATCCTAGACATATAGTAACCGCATATCTATGGGTGTGGTTAACTGTGAGAGCTATGATTTATTGCAGTTATTAAGCAATGATGACAGCGTAAGTAATTTTTCCAAACAGAATACATGTTTCTGACTAAACCCTCTTTATTTTCGCGGAGTCTCCCTTTGCTTTATATGTCATAGAGGGCTCGATAATGGTACCTTGGCAAGATTTCAATGATATTTTACCTAGTAATAGAAATGTTGTTAACTGCAGCTTTTACAGTTTAAATCCAACTTCTGTCTGAATATCTATCAAAAGTAATACACATGAAAATCCAACTCAACCAATTCGGCTTAGAAATTAAAGCTATACCAGCAGATTTTATCCTGGTTGTTTTATTTCCAGTTTGGTTTATGATATTTAGGCAGATGTTGGGTTTTCGATATGTGAATTTTTGTTGCTGTACTCAATATGCCATGACTCACAAATGCATTTTACAGTTGGAGCAGCAGAGGCGAGATATGGAGTTAGCTGGAGAGGAAGCAGCGAGAAGGGCTAAAGAGGAGGTTATAAGTCATTTCATCATTATTGTACTCATAATGTTTCATTCTGATTGTGTTGCGATTTTGTCTAACATACTTTTCTCTATTTCACACAGAGGCTGAAAGGGTGATTAGGTTAGTGAGGGCTGGTGATTTCAATGCATGCCTATTATTCCAGCCACAACCACCATGCATCTCATCATTGTGCCAATGTTCCTGCATGTTAGGCCATTTGCAGATCAAAGAGAAACCACTTGAATTTTTTGTATGTTTGTATTCACACTTGTTTATGCCCACTCCTAGTTGTTTTCCAGTTTAACTTTCTACATTTAATTACTGGAATAAATTTTTACTTTTTGAAATACACTATAACAAAGGAAGGCTGGCAAAATGTCAGATAGAAGTTTTAGAAGATTATTGACGCAGTGTTTCTCGGAGGCCTTCTCATTGATTGGTTATTACAGGCACTGGGTGCAGGTGCTCAGAAGATGAGAGAGATGCAAGCAGAATTTGCCCAGAAAATTGGAGCCTTGGTTAAAGAAAAAGAAGAGCTACAGAGAGAACTACTTAGGGTGAGATAAAGCATTCTTCTGGGGGATTGAATCGATCTCCCAGTGAGCTCATTGTCCTGGCTGACTCCGGTGCTAAGTCCAAGTTTTACTTTAGTTTTTTCGTCTGCTTGTTTGCTTCCTGTCTCTATGACCTATTTATGTCTTGTTTATACTCCCGATATTCCCTGTACAGGGTCGTAGAGTTTGTTCCCTGGTTAACAGGGAAGGAGACTTTCTTGAGGCTCAGGAGCAAATTAAGGTCGGATGCCTTTCCTGTCACCACCATTGATTTTCCTAGGATTTGAACCCACGGCTAACTATGAGAAAATCGTGTGTCCTAACTATTAAGCCATGGCCGCTCTACTTCATGACCTATATCAGTCTAAAATATTTTCTTACATTCACAAATGCTCTCCACATTCAGTATTGCTATGATGATACCATATGTATATAGTACATATAATATGTAGTATCGTATAATACGGTAATACGGTATAATATGCATTATATGCCTATACCACAGATTTAGACTAGTCCACTCAACCACTAGCCTTCTCAACTTTCTTTGTTCCTCTGCAATCACCAAATGCCCGATCGCCGAAAAGTTTCAGCTCTGAAAAGATAAACCGGTGTTATGTATTTATCACAAGGAGTAAAGTTAAAAGTAGTACTCATAAAAATGTTCGCCAACTGAAAACCATATGGACCTGGGCAATGTCTAATGAAATAATAATAGACATGGAAGATTCACACTGTACGCATAAAACTTTTTCCTGAGAACGCTTGACAGAGGTTATTATGTTGAATTTTAATTTCCATGAATTACACACTGATATAACGCTTGGAAATTTAATACTTACACTTACCTTCTTCACAGCTGAGATTTGAAGTGGATAAATCTAAAAAAGAGATAACCTCTGAGACGCAATTTGATCCTCATGCCATCTCCTCTCCTCCATCACAAACCTCACCACAGTCCGCCTGTCGCCCACGTCCACACCGCTCAAGGAGTGCTGTAGCCAGTTGTAAACCCTCCTGTAAATCAATCGATGGGTCTGTTGTGAGTGTAGCACCAAACACTTCTCTTTATGAGCCGCGATCAGCTGAGCCTCAACTGGAGTCAATCCTAAAGAAAAACCTCAAAAAGCGCATCAAATTTTCTACTTCCCGACTACCAGTCGGCATCCGAAAACATGGTGACTTGGCCATTATCGATATCCCAGGAAATGATGGCCACATTTGGGTATGTTACCAAAGTCCACAATCACAATCCACAATCACTGGAAGCTTTCTACCATCTATCATCGCTTCATTTTTGACTAACGATTCATTCTAATAGTTGTTGATCCTAGCTCTTGCTCTTCATTTCCTCGAAACTATGTAGACTGGAACACATATATCCTACCAGTGATATATGTCTTTATGTCACGGATTCTGCCATCTGATAAAAACTTGAATTCCTTTAACCAGACGATCAAGTCAATTATACGTACACCATAATTCACATTTCGCATGTGGTTTCCTGGCCTGGATTGAAGGCAAAGCCCAGCCATACTGCCTAAATCATTGAACCGTGAAGGGCAAACCATTTTCTCCGATCAATGAAGTCAGAAAATTGATGGCCTGCAACCCAATCCAACCTCAAAAGGTTTTGATTATGACCTTGATCCTGGATATTCATCATCAAGATTTATGACTCTGGTGATCACCTATGAAGAGAAATATTCTAGAAAAAATGTCAATAGGAGGCTTTGAGTTTGAGATAGAAGAGTTATCTTCTCCTAACTCTATTAGTGAGCTATTGCTACACTGGTTTCCAAACAAAGTTTTTTTTGAGATGGTATATCCTGGCCAAAAATGCTCCCTGGTTAACAAATTTGCACTAGTGAGGAATAGTTGGTCAAGACATCAACTTCTCCAGCCAAATTCAATTGAAATATCTTGACCTAGGAGTTTCTGCTATAAGGTATACATGTGTAACTCATACAAAGAAACCATAAGTTATTTCCAGTGACGTACTCGCAATTACAAGGCGGTTGTGCTATTGAAATGTTTCAGTCACAAGCTAAGAATCTAGCTACGCCACCAAAGAAAGAAGAAGAGCCATTGACAGACCACGCAAAGCTGGCAAAGAGTGAAGCGGAACTGAGAAAAATGTGCGAAAAGTGAGTCATTCTGTTTGAATAGATAAGAACCCTTCAGTGAAGTTTTGGTGTCAAGATAATGTATTTTGAGTTCTAGATGGTCTGAAGTTGGGTTTCCGTAGTTCTGTTTGCATGTCACGCGAATGGTGAAATTATGTAGTTACACAGCAGTTTCATTGACCTCAGTTGAACACTCGTTCTCTTTATAGGAAAAGTGATGGTATTGTCTTTGCACGCACATACCTGTGTGGTAGTGTGCCCTGATTATGTTTCCAGAAATGATAATGATACATTTTATAGGTATAAGAAAGAGATTATACGGGTCAACAAAGCATGGGAGAGGAAGTTTGGTATATTACAAGCTTCACTTCATGCCCTGAAAGATGAGAGTTATCTTCGGCAGCATCTAGAAAAACAGCATACAACACTACACCAGGCAACCATCACCTATGCAGTAGGTTCCCCTTCCTTAGGTTGCTATCTCATTATACTGTAACTTTTTCTAATCATGCCGGGATTTTTGTCAGCAGTGTGGAAACAACTCCTACTAAGATTGACTGCGCCCGACTGGTGGTAGGTTGCATCAATAATATTTTAGATTTGGCGCATCATCTGACCAATACACCCCATAATCTTCGCATAAATTTTGTAGGCTGAACCACCTAGGTATATACCACTGCGTTCTCAACAACCAGCTTTGGTAAGTCTACTGCTAAGTCAGTGGGCTACTTTGCATCCATTGGAAGTGAAAGAACAGCGTAACCAATCGACCAGCTCATCTCCGTGTATAGTTGTTTTTGGTTGTTGGAAGTTGTTTTCGTAGAAAAAATCTATCCACAAAACAAGCAAAGTAATGTCCCGCTCCATGTACCACATGCTGTGAATTTGTATGAATTGGGTACCTTACAAAGCAAGTTGTCCACGTTATCTACTCCATCTCAGTTGACATAGAATCACCAGTGGATACCTGGTGACCAGGCTCACCTAACTTAAAAATTTTCACACGATTCATAACTGCATCATTTTTGTTACAGCCTGGAATTCCGAACAGGGCACCTTCCCCAGACCCTCTTGCCTCGTATACAGTATCAAGAGCTAGCAACCGACAGGCTTTAGGTAGGGTACCACATGATGATTGAAAGATGAAGCAGCGTGGTGATTCCAGTAGGGACTTCAAGCCATTGAAACTGCCTAGTGCTGTTAGTGAAAAATTGTACATGATCTGATTAGCTTTTTCAATCGATGTTATAGAAAATCAGATAGCCAGTGATGATGAGGAGGAAATGGAGCCTTATGGGATTTTACAACTACCAGAACAACCAAGGTATGATCTAACTGAGCAATACTTCTGTAAAAATAGCCATCTTATTGAAATTGTAGCCATGTTCCAATGCTATCAAGATAACTTTTTGGCTATCACGCACATATATATATATACATATATAGGTTTACAAGCCGCGCTCCACAAAGGTAACACCCTGATTGGTACTAATCTGCTACCGCTCATTTATTTAGTGTGTATGGCCGTGTATAAGTTGGGGATACATTATAGTTTCCAAAAATTGAGGCATTGCTGTTGGTTATGTGTGGCTACTGGTGCGTGATATTGTTTATGGTCGCAATCAATTGATGAAAATTAAAGAACTAATAGCTGCATGGCATTGATCACTCATTGCATTTGCAGAATGGCAACAACTGGGCATGCTGTTTAAGGATGCTTGGCGAAGAATGCTTTGCGTTGCAGTGAGCCCAGCCTGGAGTTTTGCCCTTCAGCCGCCTATTACATCTGGCGACGAATGTGAACACTTTTATAAAAAAATGCATTTATTTATAAAATTACAACCCGTACACAATATAACACACTCGGGACTTTCTGGTACTTGAGACATGTTACTTAGCAGCATTTGCAGCATTAGGAGGACGCATGATTAGAAGTCACTGAGGTTTCCTGACTAGCCTGCCGCTGCCTCAGAATCTCATCTTCTTTTTCTTTAACTAAGTTGTCCAAACCTTCCAGAGGTCTATATATGAGATGGACAGTCTGAGAGCCGGCCATCATGCTGAGTAGAGCGGCTGCAGTGAATCGCAGATATTGACCCCAACTCACTCCAGCAGGCATCACTCCGTCTGCAAAAGTGCCAGCAATAGGATCAATTTACGCAAAACTTACCAGTTACAATTCTCCCATGGTCTCACAAGAATGGTGTGTAGTGGACATTATGAGGGTGGAAGCTACGTTAGCAAACATGTGTTCTTACATCAGCCGGAAGGTCTGAGTAAAACATTGACATACCGTGCTATCAGATTGGTAAACAGCTGTCAGTTTTTGCAATGCTTGTCGTTTAGCTTCTTTCTCACGGTACACTTTATCTACATTAGGAAAGGAAAATGATTGTAGTACTAATGTTAGAGGAGAGAGGATAGCGGCAAATGTAAGCGAGACTGTCCAATCCTGTTATTGGCTATGAGATCATTATATAAATTGCAAGCGGAGTCCGGTTTATGTCACAAAAAGACTATATACGAGAAATCGTTGACGTTCTCGCTGACGAGTCGTCGCAAAGTTGTCTTTTCCTTTTTTAGGAATGGCTGAGCTGCGTACGAATTGAGGTTCTGGACTGGAAATAAACCATTTTTAAGCGAAAGAATCTAAAAGTTTATGGAAAATATTACTGACTCCACTTTATTTCACCAAGTTCTGATGCTCCTTTTTTTAATCGTAGCTCAAGTTGGTGCCGACAATCGGAAAGAAATGTTTTTGCATTTATTGATGGTTGCCTGTACCGGCTTATGCTACGATTCCAGCTGAATTCGGAGAAAATGCCACCAAAACTGGTTGAAATGAACTGGAATCATTCTTATATGGTATGCGATATTGATTAAAGAGGTTATGCCATGGCCAAAAGTGTTCAGATTCTGAAGCCTACCACGAACAAATGGGCCCAATACCCAATGGAAGCTTAGATATAGCCCTATCCAATGCGCATACTTAGAACCCTCAGCGATGCACTTTTAGAATTGGCCTCGAGATGTGAAATGAACACAGAGCTGTTTGTGTTTGCATTGATTTCTCGGTTTCCACTCTGATGTTTGGAAAAATCTCTTGCAGGTGCATACTAGACTTGTAGTAACACAAGTCTGAATAGATAAAATGTGCAGCAAAGGTATAGAAATAGGGTTTCAGAATGCAGTTTTTCACCTCTGTCAGCGAGCGTTAGTGCCATTATTGTGCAATGATAGGGCCGAACACAATGGCCTCTATTTAGGGCAAGGGAAAACCCCGCAAAGCACTTCTTATAACTTCAGTTTTCTCCAATATTATGTTCAATTTCAAGTTCTACTCAATGTTATGAGGGACTAAAAATCATTAGGTTATTAAGTTTTAGTAATTAAATCCCATTTCGTTTCTATCTGGCCCATTTGGGTTGTAGTTATTCGAGTGACCGATATTCACTTTTCGGAAAATGTCCACTCGCTATCGCTGTAGTGATTGCGGAGCTACCTCCCTTTAAGAATGGGGAACACAACACGTCTCCCTCGAAGGTTGCTCGACCCCTTTAATTTTATTTAAAATGATTTATTCATTAGGTTTTTACCCCGTTTAAAAGAAGAGAAGACAACTCAACGGCCAAACGGGCGCTTAACGGTAACAGTTACTTAGTCGGTCCGAAAGTCGGCTAGCCTGGCAGCACCATATGGTTGAAGGCTGACTTTCGGCAAAGCTGCCAACAGTGATAAATGCCAAAGGAGCCAGGCTGTAATGCCAGTTTAGCTCAGTCATATTCACAAGTCTGCACCTATATTGATATGGATTTCAATTGTCCATTGGTTTTCGGCTTGTGTAATTTCGTTAACAGCAGCTCCTAGCGAACAACTACAGTAGGCAAGTCGTGTAGCAAGATACATGTACTAGATTGGTAAACAGTAGAACAAAATGTTTTGTTAAGTGTTTAACTTTTAGACTAGTTAAACAGCTAGCTAGGTTTTTGGGAATGGGAAAATAAACATCTATTCTAATATTTCTATCTGTCTGTCCATTTCTATCAGGATCAGTCTATCATCTATCATTCTATGACTATCATTATGGGTATGAGTATGACAGCGACTAGTATTACTGACCCATTACTCAGGTCATACTCATAGAGTAGCCTCAGTATTGAGTATAGTATTAGTATTAATTAAGATTTAAGTATTATTTATTTATCTTTTTATGGCTAGGGATACATTTCACTGATTGACGGAGTGATTTCAATCCATTCAGCTTTTTACAATGATTTACTTACATGATTTGATTAGTCTACTCTAGGACAGGTTATGACCAACACCTGCTGAAGAACAATCACTCATTTACTGATTTAGTCATGATTAGTGAATTACAAGCGCAGTGACAATGGGTCATGCGTCATATCCATAAAGATAAAGTACAGCATAACGATTCAGTTGATCAATTTTATTTTTAACCGAGGATCTATTCTACCATATAGTCTACACTACCAGTACAGGTAGTAGTACACTTCCTCAGTTGCTAACTAACTTGTCAAGTTGAAGTTGACTTACAGTTACAGTTACACTTAAGCCTAAGGTCTTAACTTACAGAAATTGACTTCTCCAACTTGCCAGTTGATCATAGAAAACTCTAGGGCTGCTCCAAGCGCGAAGAACACTGGAAGAAAGCTATACACGCCTATTTTTTTAACCCCGGGCCAAGAGTTAACAATTCGAGCAACTCGCTTGCTATATATTTGCATATCGTTGTCAGGCTTGTCTAAAACCTGAGACAACAAGATTGTGTTGTCCCAGCTAAATACTTTCCTGCTAGTGAGTTGCCATATTAGCCTCGATTTCAGAGTGAATGTAAGCATAGGATTGGATCATTACCGGCCTAGTTTTACACGATAGACCAATCGTAAGGCGTTTAACATTACCACCAAGCCAACTGGCTACAAGAAGAAACAAAGCGGCTGGTAAATTGACCTGCAATATTCTCCTTTTTCCTCCGCGATATACGGGTAAGTACGTGCTAGTGAGTAGATCAGGACCACCATAGTGATCCAAGTGTCTATTTAAGAAGATAACGATCTCTAGGATGTGCTAGGATCTCCGGCTACCTCTTTTCTAGACGATATTCCTATCAGCTGCTAGCAACTTGTCGCACTCGGACTCGGGAGTAACTACGAACTAAAGTTGTCTTGTTCGACGTTGAACTCCGTGTCGATATGTTAATTCGGTTGACCATTTGTTTGGGTTTCGATTCTCAGACCAAACTGGCTAACACTCTCCAGGTTTCAGAACGACTAGTCAATTAATTTAACCTACAATACAGCAAACCTACGGAAGCCCGCTCGCTTCATCAGATAAAGTCATAAACTATCTAACCATACTTAGTATAGAATAGTCAATAGAATAGATAGTCATCATATTGATCACAGGCAGTGGTAACTACGAAATATAACGAATTTTCTCAGTCTCAGCGAGCCCCACGGTCATACCTATTCCTTTACCGTTGAGTTGACTTTCGATACCATTACCGCCGGAGTGGTAGGAGGAATGTAAATTAAATAGTCCTGACATGGAACAACGCGAGTCCGGTTTCTGTTCAGTCTGGGCTCCCTTTGAGTTTTTTACTTTTTCAATCAAATCAAGACAATCATTACTAGAGGTTTAAGCGCGTCAGTATCTTCGTTCTCACAGTCTAGTCACAGATTGATTTTATGCTACTAGAAACTGGCCTGTTGCTGTGCGAGTTGTTAGCAGTCAGTGCCAGGAAATATATTTAGTAAGCTAATAGTTTGGAGCTGGTAGCCCGGTCTCTGTCGTGATTTGAAAACACACCCTTCCTGCATTGCTGTGTTATGGCTGTCAACCTTGGTTTGACATCATCCAAACCTGTGTCCACTCGTTCTTTTCTTTGATTTTTAAGAGACATTGTACACTGTATGGAAACCTGTTTTAGTCATTGAGAGTATAGAAGGGAAGAATCAAAGTTCCAATGAGTTTCATTATTTCAATGATAAGTATGACAAGCCTGTCAGCTATGCCGCTTGCCTAGTAACTTGTAACTTGGATTGAATCACTAGTGTTTGGCTCGTTTAGCACAAGCTTATCTGTTACAGTCAATGAACGCAAAGAGCAGGCGGGATTAGTTCGCAGTGTGTAGGGATGGCAGCTGTGACTGCCCAGCAGCAGCCCCACCAGCAGATGCCAAGCAGCATGATGAGCGGTATGCCTTCACTCGGGTATGTATCTATCAACTCAACTACTGGTTAGCCTCACTTCAAAGCAGTCAAGTAGTTGTCTGGGAATATTACTAATATGTCCATCGATAGCTTTCTGATACATTCTGATAAGAAGGATATATACCACATATGTCCCAGTCGGACATGAATGATTCGCCCCAACCCGGTACAGTTGTGGTCTAACGGAGTTCTCATTGCGTTTTTAACAGTTTTGTTAAGCAAGAGATTGTTGACCCGTCCTATTTGGCATCCTCGTCGCCGCATCCGTCAGCCAATGATCAGCCGATGGAGAAAGTCAAGCGCAAATACACAAAGAAAGCCAAAGGCGATGGCATGGAGCCGTCTGCGCCAAAGAGGATAAAGGCCGAGTCAATTGAAGAGGGAGACCAGGGCAAGATAACGGACCACATGCCAGTGCAGAAACGCAAACGAGATAGGTTAGTCGTGATTCAATCCGTTCTACAATTGATTAGGCCTACTCGCAAGGACGATAGATACCATAAGCATCATGCCTGTACCAGGCGAATTAGTTTGTTGCAGTATCGTACTGGATTCAAGGTAGCGTAGACTGCTTCACTGAGGATATTGTTTTGTAGATTCAAGGGGACCACTGAAGCGGAGGTGCTGACCAGGGTGCTGCCTGACCATGTCAAGCCTGATCTAGATATTCTCATTGTGAGTAGCCCTAGTATATCTAGTTGCCTTGAATTATATCGGGTAATATGGTTCTGCGTGTCAGAAAGGGTTTGACGCTGTTCTCAGTAAACCGCTTAGTGGAGCACATCATCAAATACTGATGTTTAACTCTTTACTAGTGGCAAGTAGTTTGGTTTGTCATGATAGGTCTCTGCTGCAAATGAATCGACCGAATCAATCCCTTCCTGTATTTCTGTGATTTCTCTTTAGGTTGGTATTAATCCTGGACTTACTGCAGCTTATGTGCAGCATCACTATGCAGGTCCCGGCAATCATTTTTGTAAGTACTTATATACCTTCAATACATAAATGAAGGATTTAGGTTGCTTGGCTTGATTGGTTGAGAAACATAAAGCGGCTTTTATCAGAGAACAATGGTTGTGAAAGTAGATGTAGCATGAATGTGAATGGTGTACGAATTCAACTGCCAGTCATACATGTATCTAAGAGAGCTATGTTAATGACTCTTTGTATATATTCTGTGCTCTGTTGCCATGATACCTAGTGCAGGAATGATCTTATTCGTTATAGGGAAGTGTTTATACCTATCTGGACTCATACCAGAACCAATGAATGCCAAGCAGGACCACGAACTGCTTAATTTTGGTATAGGATTCACTAACATTGTGGCGCGGACCACTCGAGGGAGTGCTGACCTATCCAGGTGAGTGAGTCACCTAGACTGATGTCACTTATACAAGTTGGCAGTAAGTTTGTATGTATTTTCTCGTTATAATTTGTGTCCCGATATGAGTTGAGTATTCATTTTTGAGATTCTCCTTTCCAGAAAAGAGATTGCTGAAGGCGGTGAGATACTCAAAGAGAAGATGCTCAAAATCAAGCCTAAGATTGCTCTCTTCAATGGCAAGGGTATCTACGAGGTGTTCTCGGGCAGTAAGAAGTTTGACTTTGGTCTACAACCCGATATGTTCCCTGGAGTTCCTGACTGCGTAAGTCTGGTTTGAGTATAGACTTTGGCTGTTGTTGTCGCTAACAGCGCATGTTTTTCATACTGCATACCAACGAATCGACTGTCTTTTGTTGTGGTTAATCATGCTGGTGTCTTCATATTGTAGTGCATCTTTGTCAATCCTTCCTCCAGTGCTCGATGCACTCAGCTACCACGAGCTGTCGACAAGGTTCCGTTTTATGAGGCCCTGAAACGAGTACGCGACTACATACGGGAAAATGGCTCAATCGAGGGGATTGACCGCTCAACTGTTACCTTCCCTGACTTTAAATTGGTGACTGCCCCTTCTAAGAAGGTTAAAGAGGAAATAAAGGCGGAGCCTGTTGATCCGAATGATCCTGTAGCAGTGGCTACAGCGGAGGAGACCGCACGCATAGCTGCTGAAACACCAACAAAGGTGAAGCCTGCGCCAAGAAAAAAGAAAAATCTGGATGAAAAGACGAAACGAGGACGCCCAAAAAAGAAACCGTACGAGCCGTCACCTCCGGTGGGCGACTCTTCCAATTCTGCCCCCACATCTGCGCTACCGCCCGACCAGTATGCAGCTACTTTGCCTAATCAATCAAACATACCTTCCACTCAAAATGGAAATCATACGAACAATTCCGTGCCGACTGGTCATGCTCAAAATATGAATATGTCGTACAATGTGCCTAGCACAATGCAGCAGGCAACCAGTCACATGACTGGTTTTACAGCAATGTCGCAGCATGCCCCACTCAATTCTGCTGCCTCCACCATGCAGCAGGGTATGGGGATGGCTAACTCTGGGATACAGAGTATGGCCGGCATGCATCATCCGCACAACTTCACTATCAAAAAAGAAGCAATGGAGCACAACGATAGGGATTTGACTGCCGCGCTGTTAGAGCAGAGTTTCCAAGCTCAGCAAAATATGATACGACATCAGCAAGCAATGGCAGCGAACGGGATGATGCAGCAATCTATGGGCGCTGGGAGGATCAAGCAGGAAAGACAGGATTGGCCTGGGTATGACATGGGGGCTAATCCCGCTGTCACAATGGGCTACAACCCGTACACATACTGGAATTACCTGCATTGCGCTGCCAACCCAGTCGATTTCATGTCCGGCCAGTACCATAACAGTACCATTCCTACCTCACAGATGGTCACAGAGCCTACAGCCCTTCATGTTGCGTCTAATCACCTGATGAAC
>Ga0224511_10000685_pt1 | contig 17476 bp, 5 predicted proteins | sample SF_May12_sed_USG_2_FD_169988 | JGI IMG/M metagenome (GOLD analysis project Ga0224511, IMG submission 169988) | Sediment microbial communities from San Francisco Bay, California, United States - SF_May12_sed_USGS_8_1 | ecosystem: Environmental > Aquatic > Marine > Sediment | place: USA...
GTAAGAACCTTTTTAGATAGATAATGTGTTTTTGAATGTAATGATGCTATAGTTTTACATGAAATAATATAGACTACATTGCCTTTTTTTCCTTATGTAGTAGACATATGTATTGGTTCCTTTTTGTAGATTGCAGCACGCCGGTTGACCCAGCTAATGGGCAATATTTTTATACTACGACAACTTTCGATTCAATCTTAACGTTGACCTGTGACCCCGGCTATGTTACGTCCCTTTTGTCAGTTGTGTGTAATCAGACTGGACTTTGGAATGGCAACCCTACGTGTGATCCAATAGGTGAGAAAAAGTTATATCAGAACATACACTATCCTTTGACCTTTTTCTGTACCAATTATGTTGTCAAAAAGTAGAATGGAATCTTTTTGCATTTACAGATTGTTTAACACCATCAAGTATTGATAACGGAAACTTGATTTACACGTCAACGTTATTCGGTGATTCGGCAAACGTGACATGTGACGTTGGATACTCACCTAACGTTGACGTCATCGCCTGCACGTCAGCTGGTAGATGGGACAGTAGCCCCAGATGTAGTCCAGTTGGTAAGGATTGCACTGTTGATATTTGTTCTAGACATACAGTGAAATTACCGTTAATGTGAACATAATTATTTTTTATGTTGACGATAATGGCTATTATATATTTTTAGTTTTTCGTACAAATGATATATTTATTAGGTATTGCTGACAATGTTTTGTATGTTTATTACACTTAGATTGTTCGGCCCCTGTGAATCCACCCAACGGTTCATATTTCCATACAACGACGTTGTTTGAATCTGTCGCCGTTTTATCATGTGATGCGGGATTTACCAGCAACGTGGAGTCGGTGACGTGTATAGAAAAAGGAGATTGGGACGCTACACCTACATGTGAAAAGATTGGTAATAATTGTGTTTAAGTACTCTAAATTTATATGCAAGTTTGGTTATTAAAAATCCAACTGAACATTTTACATTCCTTAACATAAATCTGTAAAATAATAAACGTAAACTCGTTGTCTTTGAACATGCTTTAAAGCCATAACTGAATTTCAGAACATACATTTAAAGGAGTATTTAATAAAATGCTTATAAGGGTAGGTGCTTTCGTTTTACAGATTGTCATAGCCCACAAAATGTTGCCAATGGTCTATTATCTTATACGACGACATTATATGACGACGTTGCTAATGTAACGTGCGACGCTGGCTTCACGGCAAGCGTTAACTTCATAACGTGTACGCCAAGTGGACTGTGGAGCGACGTACCTATATGTTCTCCCGTCGGTAAGAAAATCTAATATGGATAATGTACTTTTGGAATATAGTGACATGCATAATATTTTACTAGCGAAAACACGTCTTCGAAACTGCAAATTTCTATTTCTCACAAACGATGTCGAGGCACATATCTTGTTCTTTTTGTCGTAGACTGCAGCACGCCAATAGATCCCGCTAATGGACAATACTTTTATATTTCAACGACTTTTGATTCAATCACAACGTTGACATGTGACACTGGTTACGTCACGCCACAAACGTCAGTTGTATGTAATCAGACCGGACATTGGAATGACAATCCCGCTTGTGAACCAATAGGTAAGGCAACATGCATGTCTTACATTTTCAATTAAAAGTCCACACTTTAAAACACAACTTTTTTCTTTATTTGATAAATAATGTTTTTCTAAGATTAAAGGAAATGTATTGTAACATCGATATTTGTTACAGATTGTTCCACACCATCAAGTATTGTTAACGGAAACTTGATGTACACGTCTACACTATACGGCGATACCGCTAACGTGACATGTGACGTCGGATACTCACATAGCGTTGACGTCATCACCTGCACGTCAGCTGGAAGATGGGACAGTAACCCCAGATGTAGTCCAGTTGGTAAGGGAAGCCTAAAGTTGTATTAAAGTAAATTGTAGAAAAAAGTAACGTTAATGCCATTATATTTATAACACAGATAATGACCGTATGTTAAAAAGCCATTGTGTTATAAAATTTTACATTTTTAGTGTTTATCCACATCTTTGCACGTATTTTTATTCTTTATCAACATCTTTGCATGTATTTTTATTGTTTATCAACATCTTTGCATGTATTTTAATTGTTTATCAACATCTTTGCATGTATTTTAATTGTTTATCAACATCTTTGCATGTATGTTATATTAACTAGATTGTTCTGCTCCTGTGAATCCACCAAACGGTACATATTTCCACATAACGACATCATTGGAATCTGTCGCCGTTTTATCATGTGATTCCGGGTTTATCAGCAATGTGGCGGCAGTGACGTGTTTAGAAACAGGCGATTGGGACGCCACGCCTACATGTGAAAAGACTGGTAATGCATGACTAAAAACGACAGTTTAAGTTGTTGCCAAGCATTATATGTCACAAGTGACCTGTTGAATACTTGTAATAAACGCACAAACGGCGAAAACTTACATTTCAAACACGTTTTAATTCACTAAATGATTTGCAAGATATCACATGTGAGGAATTATCCATATAGATGAGTAAATGGTTTCGTTTTACAGATTGTCATGCCCCACAAAATGTTGCCAATGGTCTATTATCTTACACTACGACGTTGTACGGCGACGTTGCTAATGTAACGTGCGACGCTGGCTTCACAGCAAGCGTTAACGTCATAACGTGTACGTCAAGTGGAACATGGAGCGAAGTACCATTATGTTCTCCTGTCGGTAAGAGTTTTGTAAAAGGACATTGCGTTTTGAAATAAAAAATATCGTTGACATTGCACATTTGATTTCCTAACTAGTGGAAGTCGAGACACAATTTTTTCTTTCCTGTTTTTAGAGTGCAGTTCGCCGATTGATCCGGCTAATGGGCATTATGTTTATACTACGACAACTTTTGAATCAATCACATCGTTGACGTGTGATCCTGGCTATGCTACGTCCCAGTCGTCAGTTGTATGTAATCAGACTGGACATTGGAATGACACCCCTGCTTGTGAACCAATAGGTAAGACCCCGGTTGAACCTTTCCTAAGCTGAAAACCAACAACAACATAATAACATGTTCTAGACCAACCACTTGTTGCAACTATTGCAAAAAACTTTTTAACACTATGTTTCTTTTTCGCAGATTGTTACATTCCACCACAAATCGATAATGGAAACTTGACTTACACGACAACGTTATACGGCGACACTGCTAACGTCACGTGCAATAGCGGTTACGTCGTAAGCGTCACTGTTATAAATTGCACCGCAAATGGCGGCTGGAGTGCATACCCAGTATGCAGACCAGTCGGTAAGATGTAACTTATTGTTTAAATCTTTAAACAAGGTCTGCTATGGTATCGTCTGTACTATTCACATATACATTTGAAACATGTTTAGTGGTTAAAGGAACGTTACTAGTTTTTAACCTTTTTAATCACCAAATAAATAGAGAATTTAAAGGCACACTACAACATTTCTCCTTGCAGACTGTCAAGTGCCAGCGAACCCATCTAACGGAACTTTCTTCTACACAACAACCGCGTTTGAATCTGTTGCCACGTTAACCTGCGAGACAGGCTTTACCAGTAATGTGACGTCAGTAACGTGTACACACACGGGGGATTGGAGTGACACACTAACATGTGAAAAGATTGGTAATGCATTCGTTTCTTTCTTTCTGTGTTATTAAGTCGTATCATTTTACAAGGACGTTTGACTTAACACAAACATTTTGTTATATGTATGCTCTTTTAAAATTATTTATTACAGTTCTTACTTTTGGGTTTCTCAACACAAACTGATGGTAATATTAAAGATTCAAAACATATACGTCAATAATAAAGCGATTGAATTGTTTTCAGACTGTAGCGTCCCATCGAAAATATTGCATGGCACCGCCGTGTACACAACAACGCAATTTGGTGACGTCGTTAACGTAACATGTAACGCTGGCTACACAGCAAGTGTTGACGCCATATCATGCATGTCAAATGGAGCATGGGACGAGGTTCCAACATGCGATCCTGTTGGTAAGAGTTTTACCTTACAGCAATTCTTACTTGTGAATATTTCAAAATTAAATGCCGTAGCTTATGTTCTTATAAGTTATTGACGTCTAAAGTCTATTTACAAATGTAGGTACAAAAAACGTACACATGTGCAGTGGCTCTTTCTTTTTGATTTTTACAGATTGCAATGCGCCTAACGATCCTTCAAACGGGCAATATTTGTATACGTCTACGACATACAAGGCTGTGTCGACGTTGACGTGTGAATCCGGTTACGTGACGTCACAAAAGTCAGTCACGTGTAATGAGACCGGTCATTGGAACGATAGCCTTTCTTGCGAATTATTAGGTACATTGTTTTTTGTACAAAACTGATCGTTGATTTAATTTTAGTTATTACAGTTACCCTGACTTACAAATAATAATTATCACTATATTATGTAACGCAACAAAATAATTTAGTCAAAATTTATTTTTTATTCCAGATTGCTCCGCTCCATCTGGTATTGACTATGGAAGCTTAATATACACGTCGACGTTGTTTGGCCACACTGCTAACGTCACGTGTGATGCCGGGTTTGTGGCGAGCGTAAATGCAATTACGTGTACCGAAAACGGCAGATGGAGTGAATGCCCAGTGTGCAGACCAGTCGGTAATAAAAAAGTTGATTATTTTTTCTAACTGCCAATTTGACTACAATAGCCCATTGGTTTTTGGTTGTTCAGCCTTTTATAATCTACATTGGTAGACTAACTAGACGTGTAGTATTATGCTATATAATATCTATTTAGATTGCCGGACTCCAATAAATCCTTCCAATGGAAGTTACATCTATTCATTGACGACATATGGCGCGGTTGCCTCGGTAACGTGTGATCCAGGTTACACTGCCGACGTTTCGTCAGTGACGTGTTTAGACAGCGGAAACTGGAGCGACACTCTGACCTGTGAACGCATAGGTAAGTAAATATAACTGTTTTAATAAGCTATTAAAACTCGTCATTTACAATTGATTTCATAACCCGTGTCCGCTTCATTATTTTGTTGTATCTTATGATTGTCTTTGTTCAATTACACATATATTTAGCGTCTGTATGTTGTTTACATTCAAAAATAGAGTTTCACTCATGCGCAAGGTAGTCAATGGTGTGTCATCTTGCATTACTATTGATCAACAGCTTCAATAAAACCAGGGGTGCCTGCCAATGCTTTATGAGGAATTTACATACTTTTTCTCTCCCCCTCCTTTCTTCGTTAAATTTAATTTATTCCTACTGCAAACATTGTATTTAAAGCCTTCTCACCCACAAGAAGGTACGCAAAGATGTTTTCTTATGAATGTTTAAAAGAAAACATATTTTGTATAATATTATATTCTTTCAGATTGCATGACCCCTGCAAACGTGACCCAGGGATACGTCTCCTACAATGCCACGCTGTACGGCGACACCGCCAGCGTCTCCTGCAACCCTGGATACACACCGAGCGTCAACGTCATAGAGTGCACAGCCAGAGGCACTTGGGATATATACCCTTCCTGCGATCTTGTTGGTAATGCACATTTTTTTTACTGTTGAACGCCAGAAGGAGCTTTCAGCAATTTTGGCCGAAAATGACTTTTTGTAATGTTTTGGAACAATTTTTACCTATAATGCCATAATTTTTGAAAATACGGTCACTTGTCTATGTAAACAATGAAATAACGATATTATGCACATATTATTGGTGAAAATAAGAAGATAAGTATATCAGACACATATTCTTATTCCTCCTTAAATTAGCGTAATGTTTTCTTTGAACATCTCTTCAATAAATTTGTACTTCTAGACTGCAGTACGCCATCGAATCCCGCAAACGGGCAGTATTTCTACACGTCGACAACGTTTGGTGCCGTTGTAACTTTGACTTGTGATTCTGGTTACGTTAGCAACCAAACGTCGGTGACATGCACTGAATCCGGTAGTTGGAGTCACCACCCTGTCTGCGAACGAATAGGTTTGCTTCGATTTTTAAAAAATTTAAAACATGACCATCAAGGACATAACATTATTAGATGAAATGTATATCACCAATCTGTTGAAACAATTCTGAAATTGTATATTTAACATGTATCAATATATCTTAAGCATTATTTTTTCCGTTTAGATTGTTTTACACCGCCAAGTGTAGACAATGGAAACGTCACATATACGTCAACGTTATTTGGGGACGCTGCCAATGTGACTTGTGACGTCGGCTACTCTACAAGCGATATTCACATGTGGTGTACGGACCGCGGCATGTGGACTCAAAGGCCCGTTTGTAAACCCGTTGGTAAGATTTTAAAGATGACACGTTTGAGATTTGAGAGCTGTTACTTTCATTGGCGGTTAAATATCTTTTCTGTGACATAAACAGTCGCTTATGTCCATTTTTGAACCACGTTCAAGCTATTAGTGACGATTAACAGGTCTTGGCAAAATTACAAAACATCTTATTTCTTCTTCCGTATTTTGTTTCTTTGCATACATCAATGTGTGTTTAAATGAAGTGAAAATATGATATTGTTTTACCGATACGTTCTAAAAATCGTGGTCTTTCAAAGAAAACGTAGATCCGACCTATATAAAAATATGTAGGCCTAAATTGAGTTCATGTATTTGTTCTCATTACCTATGTTTCTTTGGAAGTTAATGACAGTGTAAGATTTGTTGCTTTTGACCATCAGATTGTCAGAGTCCTATCAACCCGTCGAACGGAAGTTATCTCTATTCGTTAACGACACTTGGTGCGGTGGCCACGATTACATGTGACGCCGGCTTCATGTCAAGCGTGACGTTCGTAACGTGCTTATCTAATGGCACGTGGAGCGATTCGCCCGTTTGCAACTTAATAGGTATATATACGGGCCAATTTTGCCCTTTTTGCCCTTAAACTTGACATGTATACATTTTTGCAACATATTTCTTTGATAATTTATTCAAATGTTATGAACAGAAACCTTATTTGCAACACATACAAATGAATAACTCACACAACTTTCAAGTCGTATTTTTACATTAGAAGAATGTTTTTAAATTGTTAAAGAAATAATATATTTTTTACAGATTGCCAAGCGCCTTCAAACATTTCGCACGGTCAGTTATCATATAATACAACACTGTATGGGGATAACGCAACCGTAACGTGTGAAGCTGGATACACGCCAAGCGTTAACGTCATTCAGTGTACGTCGCGGGGTACATGGAGCGACGATCCGTTCTGTATACCTGATGGTATGTTTCACAAGATCATTATACAATTAATGTGTGCCATCATGAAACAATGTTTGTCATATCATTATTTTTAAGCATTACATTTACGCGATATTACATGATGCATGTTATACACATGTGTTGTGTGCAGTAAGTAGTTATGTATTATAAGTTATCTCACTGCAATAGCGAGTAACAATGAAGCTTTCTATGTTTTGCAACGTTGTACGTAACTAGCTTTAATTACAACTTGTTTTCCAGACTGCAGTACACCTGTTAATCCTGCTAATGGCCAATATTTCTACACGACGCTGACGTTGCGTTCTGTTATAACGCTCACGTGCGACCCCGGTTACGTCACGAATCAGACTTCAGTGACGTGTACCGCGACCGGAAATTGGAGTCATACCCCTGTCTGCGAACCAATAGGTTTGCTTTTTTTTTCCAAATACGATCGTCAATGATTGACATAACATTTTTGATGAAATGTTTATCCCAAGACAGTTGACACTAATATGGAATTGTGTATATATGATATTTATTATTTTATCTTAAGCATTGATTTATTTCCGTTTAGATTGTTCTACACCACCAAGTGTAGAGAACGGAAACGTCACATATACGTCAACGTTATTTGGGGACGCTGCCAATGTAACTTGTGACGTTGGCTATTCTACAAGCGATATTCACATGTGGTGTACGGCCCGCGGCACGTGGACTCAAAGGCCCATTTGTAAACCCGTTGGTAAGATTTTAACGATGACAAGTTTGAGTTTTGTGGGCTTTCCCTTTTAGCAACGGTTTAATATCTTTTATGTGACTTAAATAGTCGCTTATGTCCATTTTTGAACCACTTTCAAGCCATTAGTGACGATTAACAGGTCTTGGCAAAATTATGAAACGTCTTATTTCTTCTTCCGTATATTTTTTGTTTTGCATAAATAAATGTGTGTTTAAATGAAGTGAAAATATGATATTGTTTTACCGATACGCTCTAAAAATCGTGGTCTTTCAAAGAAAACGTAGATCCGACCTATATAAGAATATGAAGGCCTAAATTGAGTTCATGTGTTTGTTCGCATTACCTTTGTTTCTTTGGTAGTTAACTACAGTGTACGATTTGTTGCTTTTGACCATCAGATTGTCAGAGTCTTAACAACCCGTCGAACGGAAGTTATCTTTATTCGTTGACGACACTTGGTGCGGTGGCCACGATGACATGTGACGCCGGCTTCATGTCAAACGTGACGTCAGTAACTTGCTTATCTAATGGCACGTGGAGCGATTCGCCCGTTTGCGACTTAATAGGTACATTTAAACGTACATATAAACAAAAACCTGATAGACAACACATTACAATAAATTACTCACACACCTTTCAAGTCGTATTTTACCTCAAAAGAATTTGTAAAGTGTTAAAGAAATAATATATTTTTTTACAGATTGCCAAGCGCCTTCAAACATTTCGCACGGTCAGTTATCATATAATACAACACTGTATGGGGATAACGCAACCGTAGCGTGTGAAGTTGGATACACGCCAAGCGTTAACGTCATTCAGTGTATGTCGCGGGGTACATGGAGCGACGATCCGTTCTGTATACCTGATGGTATGTTTCACAAAACCCTAATACATTCAACGTGTACCATCATGAAACAATGTTTGTCATATTATTACCTTTAAACATCACAATTACGCTATATTACAGTATGCATGTTATATGTGTTGTGTACAGTAAGTAGTTATGTATTATAAGTTATCTCACTGCAATAGCGAGTAACAATGAAGCTTTCCCATGTTTTGCAACCATCTGTTACTAGATTTTATTGAAACTTGTTTTCCAGACTGCAGTACACCTGTTAATCCTGCTAATGGCCAATATTTCTACACGACGCTGACGTTGCGTTCTGTTATAACGCTCACGTGCGACCCCGGTTACGTCACGAATCAGACTTCAGTGACGTGTACCGCGACCGGAAATTGGAGTCATACCCCTGCCTGCGAACCAATAGGTTTGCTATTTTCATTTTCCAAATACGATCGTCAATGATTGACATAACATTTTTGATAAAATGTTTATCCCAAGACAGTTGACTCTAATATGGAATTGTGTATATATGATATTTATTAATTTATCTTAAGCATTGATTTATTTCCGTTTAGATTGTTCTACACCACCAAGTGTAGAGAACGGTAACGTCACCTATACGTCAACGTTATTTGGGGACGCTGCCAATGTGACTTGTGATGTTGGCTACTCTACAAGCGATATTCACATGTGGTGTACGGACAGCGGCACGTGGACTCAAAGGCCCATTTGTAAACCCGTTGGTAAGATTTTAAAGATGACAAGTTTGCATTTTGAAGGCTGTTCCTTTCATCACTTTAATGTATCTTTAATGTGACTTAAATAGTCGCTTATGTCTATTTTTGAACCACGTTCAAGTCAACAGTGACGATCAACAGGTATTGGCAAAATTATAAAACATCTTATTTCTTCTTTCCTTTTTATTTCCATTTTATTGCATAAATCAATGTGTGTTTAAATGAAGTGAAAATATGACATTGTTTTACCGATACGTTCTAAACATCAGGGTGTTTTAAAGAAACCATAGATCCGACCTATATAAGTATATATCGGCCCAAATTTAGTTCATTCATTTGTTCTCAGTACCTATATTTCTTTGGTAGTTAACTGCAGTGTAATTGTTTTTTGCTTTTGACCATCAGATTGTCAGAGTCCTATCAACCCGTCGAACGGAAGTTATCTCTATTCGTTGACGACACTTGGTGCGGTGGCCACGATGACATGTGACGCTGGCTTTATGTCGGGCGTGACGTCAGTATCGTGCTTATCTAATGGCACGTGGAGCGATTCGCCCGTTTGCGACTTAATAGGTATATTTACGGGCCATTTTGTCACGGTGCCCTTAAACTTGACCTGTCTACAATGTTTGCAACATTTCTTCTCCAAACATCTCTTCAAATTATATGAACAAAAACCGATAGGTTACACATTCAAATAAATGATTCAATTACAATGTCGTATTTAAACATTAAAAAATATTTTCAATTTGTGAAGTGTCAATATATTGTTTACAGATTGCCAAGCGCCGTCAAACATTACTCACGGTCAGTTATCATATAATACAACACTGTATGGGGATAACGCAAACGTAACATGTGACGCCGGATACACGCCAAGCGTCAACGTCATACAGTGTACGTCCCGTGGTACATGGAGTGACGTTCCTTTCTGTATACCTGATGGTAAGATACATTTCACACTTCATTTTACATATAACGTGAACCATTATGACCCATTTTATTTCATATTATTGTTTTAAGTTTTAAGGTTATTTATGTGATATATCATTATGCATAATACATATCAACTCTGTTTCAATAACCCGATACATACACACACACTTCTTGTAGTTATCTTACTGGATGGAGAGCGTCTATTGACAAGCACACATCATTATATTTGTACAAGGAAATCAAGTCAATCTTTTAAATGTCACCATATATTACAATGTTGCAAAATATAAAATATAGAAATATACTTGCAAAATTGATATTATCTTCTCATAACTTACAAATTGAATCTGGTAGACACTGTAAAATTCCTAGACGTGACAGAAAATGTATTTTATGTAATTTAAATGATATTGAAGACGAAGTTCACTTTGTTTAATTTGCCCTTTTTATAGTGACTTAATAACATAATTTATACCTAAATACTATGTCAAAAACCTAAATATGATTAAATTTATTGCATTACTTAATATCGAAAAAAGGTATGTGTTAACAAATTTAGCTGTTTTTGTATGAAAGCCTTTTAAAGGAGAACCACGTCTGTTTAATTGTTTCTTTTTACATTCTATTCTCGCCAACATTCTATATTATATTAAAATATTGTGTATCATCATAATTATAATCCGATTTGTAAATTTATGTTTTGTTTATTATTATCACTTTATGACATTGCCATTGTTTTCATGTATGTTGTTTGATTGTACATATTAATAACGATAAGCTGTTTTATGCTTAAGATTAAATAAATGTATGTTCTGTTCTGTTATGTTATGTTCTGTTTTGTTCTACAATAGCTAGTAACAATAACGTGTTCCCATGTTTTGCAAAGTACATAATTAGACCTAATAAAAACTTCTTTTACAGACTGCAGTGCACCTGTTGATCCAGCTAATGGCCAATATTTCTACACGACGCTGACGTTGCGTTCCGTTATAACTCTCACGTGCGATCCCGGTTACATCACGAATCAGACGTCAGTGACGTGTACCACGACCGGAACTTGGAGTCATAACCCACTTTGTGAAAAAAGAAGTTGGTTTACTCTTTAAACTTAACTTGGCTGATGTTTAGAAATGAACAATAATTGAAATGTCATTCGGTTGATAGATAGCCTGGGTTGAATTTGGTGCCGTTTTAAGGAAAAACGACAATCATATAAATATAATGCACAGGTTTTTTATGGATGCATTTGATGTTCAAACAATGTCTTTCACTTCTTATTTTACTTTCAGATTGTTCCGATCCATCAAGTATCGATAATGGCTTTTTAACATACACGTCGTCGTTATTTGGAGACACAGCTAACGTCACATGTGACGCTGGTTACGTAGCCAGCGTTAACGTCATAACGTGCAGTGAAAATGGCGCCTGGAGTGATTGTCCCGTCTGCAGACCCGTCGGTAAGTTTATGTTACAGTGTAACGACATGAACCGGTCGGAATATAGGGTATATCATGCTTTTAAGTAATTTACAGGTTATGTTTAGTTGCTCTCTTGTGAATGAATATCCCACACATATTGTTACACAGAATAATTTTTGTCAGCTTTAAAGTCACCAGAGCACGGTTTGGGCATTACCATGGGGAAAAATCAAAACTATCCCTAAAAGTCTAAATAACTGCGTGATAGAGCATAAACAATAGGAACCATGTGCTAGTTTTGAAGGAAAATGTGCACAAACCAGGACATTTCCAATATACCATTCATTATGAGGGGAAATCCTTTTCTTGTCCACGGAAATAAAAAGGATTTACCTCATATTACATGCATTTTTCATCTTTTAAAATATGTAGTCAAAATCGTTTTAGTGTCAGCCATTTTACATCGCATTTCTTTGCTAAGACTCTTACCTTAATCATATTTTAAGATAAGTACTTTTCAACCCAATTTTCTGTGCTCTAGCACCTTTAACTAATTTAGAAGTTTTCTTATATTCTTACGAATACTTATTCAGACTGCCAGCCTCCAATTAATCCAACCAACGGAAGTTACATCTATTCGTTGACGACGTATGGTGCGGTTGCCGCTGTAACGTGTAATCCAGGTTTCACTTCCAACGTAACGTCAGTGACGTGTTTAGACAGCGGAAATTGGAGCGACTCTCCTTCGTGTGAACGGACAGGTATATTTTATAAACACGACTTAGTCTTTTACTCGGAATTGATAATATTCTGTTATTTGACTATATTTATTGACCTTTGGCTAGTTTGTCCCCTTAAGTGTCTTAACACAATCGCCCTTTCCATTAAAAGTATTTATAAAAATTAAAAACCTTTATTTACACTGTTTTTGACAAATAACCACATGTAGAATATGTTGGTATTTATACATATATTTACATAGGCTTAAGGTTGATACAAAAACAGGTTTAACAAATCAAGTCCACCAGGACGCCATCAGTCATTTAAAGTAGGAAAATAAAGCAACGTCTTAATACTTTTAGTACGAGGCATGGCGTTTATTGTTTTAACTTTAAGAACGATTAACGCTTTTAAATTATATTTCTATTTTGCTTTAGATTGTGGTGACCCTTTAAATGTATCCAACGGCTTGCTAACATACAACACCACACGTTTTGGCGATTCTGCTGACGTAACTTGTGACGTCGGTTTCACACCAAGCGTTAACGTTATACAGTGTACATCCGATGGAGATTGGAACCTTGTTCCTGATTGTATTGCAGTTGGTAGGATGTTTTATTAATCGATCTTAACAAGAATGCATTCCCATGTATAATGAAAACGTTTAATCATAACTAATTTGATTTACAGAAGGATGTATTTATCCTTGTAAGAATACTTTTTATCTAAACGTCGATCCATAGTCTATTGATTACAAATCATTACAAATCATATTTTCGCTAAACGTCAAATTGATACATATTTAGAGTAAATATTTACACCGTCACATTAATGTGTGTAATCTTACAGATTGCCTTGCCCCAACGCAACCGTCCAATGGGGAGTTCATATTTACGTACACAACGTTCGGTTCCCTGGCGACGTTATCTTGCAGTCATGGATATGTAACGTCAAATGCGTCAATCACGTGCACAGATAGCGGCACGTGGAGTAACAGCCCGTGGTGCGAACGTATTGGTAAGTTCAAACGTAAAAACGACGTTTTTTACAAATTCATTTCAAGTTTGCCAACGTTTTAAGCCAACACACGTAAGTGAAACATAAAGGAATACTATATTCAAACCAGTGCATGTTTTTCACGAAAAGGCAGAATTAATAGTTTGAAATGAATATACTAAAACTATTGTCACATTTTTGTTACAGACTGTTTATCACCACCTTATTTCGCAAACGGCAATGTAACATACAATTCGACATTATTCGGGGATACGGCGATCATTAACTGTGACGTCGGCCACTTTTCAATGGTTAACGCCATCACGTGCACATCGCGTTCAACATGGAGTGACACACCCAAATGCGTGCCAGTCGGTGAGTTTATAAAGTATGCGTTAGTATGCGCTTCGCAAAGGCAACATTGAATTTGATATATTCCGACGTAAAGTGTGCATTCGGTTAAAAAACAACTCCTAAGGCAAAAAAAATATTGTGTTTAGGGCAACGGTCTTAAAAACTTTAGGTAGGGTCGGCTCCTTCCTTTTTTAAGAACTGAAACCTCAATTATAAAGACCCCGACGAAAAAAAAATCGGTATTTTCGTAAAAAAGTCTAGGGTTGGCCGGTTCCGATAGGTAGGGTCGGGTTGCCCGAAACACAAATTGTTGTAGGCCTAATCCAGATATTTTCTGTTTGAAACTCGACTCAGGTTCATGACATTGGCTTTTGCAACATGCCACCGAATGCATTGATCTCGCTACACACAGATGAATATACACATGTTCGTAAAACATCTGCTATGAATACAGATTATGAATGTTCTTTTCAATTGCTCCCAGATTGTCTGGCTCCGGTGCATCCAGTTAACGGTTCTTACGCCTTCTCGGGGACAACGTTCGGAAGCGTGGCTGCGTTAACCTGTGATCCTGGATTCTCCAGCAATATGGCATCCGTCACGTGTACGGAAAGCGGCAACTGGAGTGACACACCGACATGTGAACGCATCGGTAAGAATATTTGCTGTATTGATGAACAGCTTCAATAAAACCCAAGCTGCTATCTGCCTCATTACTACATCATTGTGTAATTATATTTTACTAGTCCTCTGGAATAATGGATTGTATGTTGTTTATTTAAAACAATTAAAGTTACGCTCATGCGCCAGGGGCGTCAATGGTGTGGCATCTTTTATTACCGTTGGTAAACAACTTCGATAAAACCAAGGCTGCTATTTTCTCCATGCAACCTGTGCTTTCTTAGGACTTCAGGTTTTGCTCAGAATTACATGGATAACTTTTCAAATAGCATTCCAATGTGTGTCGCTATCGGCTTTATCAAATCAGAATTGAGAGAAATTTACAGCGCTTGTCTCATATTAGAACTTTCGATGTGAAATGATAGATCTATATGTAATATAATTTGTACATTTCTTCCGAAAACAGTAGTTCGGATTCTTTTTGAAAATCGACACTATTGCACGAAATTGTTTGAAGCATTAGGTCATAAAGTGCCTGCCAGACTTCTTTGTCTTTAATAACGTATGGTTCTATTCTTGATTTTCTTAAGATTGTGGTGTTCCTTCAAATGTCACTCACGGCGTGCTAACATACAACACCACACATTTTGGCGCTGTTGCTGATGTATTTTGTGACGTCGGTTTCACACCAAGCGTTAACGTCATACATTGTACGTCACATGGATATTGGAACCTTGTGCCTGAATGCATTCCAGTTGGTAAGATGTTTTATTAATCGATCTAAGCAAGCAACGCATTTATAATGAAAACTTGTTATCATAACTTTTTTATTTACAGAAAGATGTTTCAATCTTTGTTAAGAATATTTTCTTTATATTAAAACGTCCATTCACAATCTATAGATAACAAAGTATATTTTTGTTTCACTTTAAATTGAAAAAGTAATTGCAGTTAATATTTACACCGGTACACCAATGCGTGTATTATTACAGATTGCTTTGCCCCACTGCCACCGTCCGACGGCCAGTACACATTTACGTACACAACGTTCGGTTCCCTGGCGACGTTATCGTGCAGTCCTGGATACGTAACGCCAAATGCGTCAATCACGTGTACATATAGCGGCGCGTGGAGTAGCAGCCCGTGGTGCGAACGTATTGGTAAGTTTGGAACGCAAAAAACGACGTTTTTGACAAATTCATTTCAAGTTTGCCAAACTTTTAGATTAAAAACGAAACATAGCATAAAGGAATACTTTATTCAAGCCAGTGCATGTTTTTCACGAAAAGGCAGAATTAATAGTTTGAAATGAATATACTAAAACTATTGTCACAATTTTGTTACAGACTGTTTATCACCACCTTATTTCGCAAACGGCAATGTAACATACAATTCTACTTTATTTGGTGATACGGCGACCATTAACTGTGACGTCGGCCACTATTCAATGGTCAATGCCATAACTTGTACATCACGTTCAACATGGAGTGACACACCCAGATGCGTCCCAGTCGGTGAGCTTATAAATTATGCTTTTAATTATGTTTAATTATTACCCTATGTAAAGGCAATCTTGTATTTAATATAGTCCGACGTACATTGCGCAATCGGTATTAACAACTACTATTCCGAAAGTCTTCTGTTCGAAACTCGACTCAGGTTCATAACATTTATGGGGATAAGGTTAAATATATTGAGTAGGACAGTTGCAACATGCCACTGAATGCCGTTGTTTTACTAAAGTATATATTTTGTCGATAGCGTCAAGACTTAGTATCGCTTCACACAGAAGTAGAAACATCTGCATGTGTACAGATAATGAATTTTCATTTCAATATTTCACAGATTGTCTGGCTCCGGTGCATCCGGTTAACGGTAGGTACGCTTTCTCGAGGACGACGTTCGGTAGCGTGGCTATGTTAACCTGTGGGCCTGGCTTCTCCAGAAGTAGGCCATCAGTCACGTGTACAGAAAACGGCAACTGGAGTGACACACCGACATGTGAACGCATCGGTAAGTATATTGATATACATGTATGTTATATGAGCTAGCCATGCTTTACCACTTAGATATAAAAGTTTTCTTTACATACTTACCTTATGATATTGCATTCCAACGTTAGTCGCGTACGATCTTATTCAATGATAATTGAGTGTAATCTACTGCAATTGTCTCGAGTAAAAACTTTTGATGACAACATGATGAAAACAACAACAAACTAACGACCTTTTAGTGACTGAAAAAAACCACTCTCAAATCGTTCATATAATTTGTAGTGTTAGTACATTTCTGCTAGAACATAAAATAATTTTCTTTAAATTCTTTAATTTATAACTTGCACGAAAGAGTTAAACGCATTATGTCATGAAGTCACAGGCAGACGTACATTAATAACGTATGATGATATTCTTGACTTTCTTTAGATTGTGGTGTTCCTTCCAATGTAACTAACGGCATGCTTAAATACAACACCACACGGTTTGGCGCTGTTTCTGACGTAACCTGTGACGTCGGGTTTTCGCCAAGCGTTAACGTTATACGGTGCACGTCAGTTGGAGTTTGGAACCTTGTTCCTGAATGTGTTCCAGTTGGTAAGATGATTCATGTACCGATCTTTGCAAGAACGGTGTTGATAATGAAATGTTTTCGATCATAACTGATTTTATTCACTGACATGTGTTTTATAATGATCTTAGTGGGAATACGTTTTTAATAAAAAAAGTCCATTCACAATCTATAGTTTTTAAAACATAATTATTTTCGTGAAACTTCAAATGGATAAATATTTGCAGTAAATTTTACATGTGCATAATCTTACAGATTGCCTTGCCCCAACGCAACCGTCCAATGGCCAGTTCACGTTAACGTACACAAC
>Ga0224511_10000686_pt1 | contig 17476 bp, 13 predicted proteins | sample SF_May12_sed_USG_2_FD_169988 | JGI IMG/M metagenome (GOLD analysis project Ga0224511, IMG submission 169988) | Sediment microbial communities from San Francisco Bay, California, United States - SF_May12_sed_USGS_8_1 | ecosystem: Environmental > Aquatic > Marine > Sediment | place: USA...
TAACACCTAATGCGGGTTCATGTAAAACTTTTGACTTATAACAATTTTGGGAAATGCTAAAGCGAGCACTATAGGGGAAGTATTGGACGTTAGGCTTGTCCTAACGTCCTATGGCATTGGACTAGCCCAACACCGAACAATGCGTTACGGATAAGTCGAGCTCATGGTAGCGGGCTCGATCAAAATGTTAACTATTGGGGGGCAATATTCAAGTTATGCAGTTTTAACAGAACTCAGTAATTCTTATGTACATAAATAGTACTCATTGTACGTTTTCAATGTGATATAATAATTTTTACATACTTGTTGCATTTATAACAAAATTTTAAGTCACACAATCCAAAACCACAAACGGTTTTATGATATACCTGACATAATCCATCTTGTGTTCCTTACTCGTCCATCCACCAAAGTTGTTTGTACCGAATTGTATGAGAACCTTGTTTTTCTGGCCTGTTTCGACGAACATACTGTGCGACACGAACACGTGGAAGACAACGATTATTTCATGCTCTTTGGGTGGTCTCACGTTTTGCCTACAACACATTATTTTCAAATACTTGAATACAATGTTAGTGCAAATAAGTTTTAATGTACCTGGCGTGGATGGATTAAGATATTACCGGTAAAACATGTTCTTTTATTCACATGATACTTAAATCAGAATAACTTAGACAAGATATTAGCTTGGTCTCTAAATGCATAGTTCCGCAAATTTCCTCCCATTTCTGTAATATTCCTTTGTTCGTGTGATAAGGTTGATCACAAACAGAAAGTATGTTTTTGTATTAACTAGGTCAGACAGTCACTGGACAATATAACCCTAATCCATTGGATTAAAATTGACAATGTACTGTTATAAATGATCATGAAAAACAGTTGCGGAAGTGTTCATTGTGATCGGGCGATGAAGCATTCATAAATTCGTAAATTTTAAATTGTCGTGTGATGAATGATTTTATGACCTACATCTGCAGCAAATTTATTCCAATTGTACCTCTTGTCGTTGGCTATGCTCGCAAAGATTTTTTTATATCAGATTATTAAAGCATTTAAAGCATTTAAGTTTTAGCATGCATTGCTTCTATAGGATTACATTGTTAAAAAGAAAACCAAACCGGGTTATCAATGTTATTTTGTATAATATGTTATTATTTTTATTTATCTTACATCTGCAAACCAATATTAAATATTAAGTGTTCGCGAGTACTAAATTATTATATTATTAAATAATTAAACGGGGTTGATTTTGCAAGGATAAGTGTGCCGGTGCATGTTTTTTTCTTCCTTTACTTCGTAAGGGGGTTAACCTCATTGATTTGCTACAACCGCGGTATGGACGGAAACAGAATATCACCGCAGCCTACGCGTACAACCTGTTACATTTGCCGTAATCAACTGCCAACATCACAGATTGTTGCTATTTCTATGATCGTCTGAAGACTATAACTCGGGGACTGCAGGCGTTAGAACAGGCACAAGATTCGTACGGTAAACATTGATACCGAATATTTTGAAACGGCTGCCGTCGGTCATCAGAACACATGTAGAATGCGAGTAGAAGTTGAACTATTTCGAACTTAAAGTGAGATAGTTATAATGAATGCCAGGGATGGGGTAATTTTTCAGAGATTAATAATTGGCTTAGCTTGGCATTATGATTATGATTACTGCCGGGCTATTGTACGTGTACTTATCTGGTAGGATGTGCATAATTATTGCATTCAGGATGATGTCAAAATTCAAAACAAAGAGTTTTAACAAAATTCAATACACTTTGTTTACTTTTGTCTGCTCTTTTTTTTAAGTGACAGTGTCCGATTTCAAGAATCGGTCCGGAGTCACCGCAAGCGGGTTCAAATGCATATGTACGCTCTTATGAGTTTTGGTGCGGAGTCATATTGCACGACGTCATAATTGCCATAGCAAGCCAAACCATTTATTAAAAAGTAAAAACTTTCTCACTTACTGTGGTTTATTCCTCGTAGGACGTGTCGTTGTCGGTGTAGATGTCTGGAGAAAAAATAACTATATTAACACAATGAGTCACAATTGCGTAATTAATGCATTGGTCTACACTGTATATGGAATTCTAGACAGCGTTGCATGATACATATGTATGGGACTGTTTTATAAGGAATGGTAAAACAGTGGCATATATAAGTCGAAAGGAAACTTCATTAATCTGAGAAAAAGCTCTCAATAAGCATAACTTGACTTTAAAAATCTATTTTACGCGGTTGGAAGTCATTTTTCATCCTGGCTTACACATACCTGTGTTTGAGTTTCGCCTGCGCCTTCCGAGGGAAGTCCCGGCGTAGGAGTCATTTCCCCGGTGTCGACACTAGACTGAAAACTGGCTTCTGCTCCACGCGATGGTCCGCCCACTTCGTCATCCTCAGCGACTGTTTTGGTGCCCAAAGCTTCTTCAAGCATTCCTTTCCCACAATTTGGGCAGAAATTGGTTTCCCCCTCAAACCCACAATGAGGGTCTGAGCACTTCTTTACCATTTTATATTATCTGTATCTACATCCTGAAACATACATACATATGAATAAACTATCACATTGTCAATTTCTTTTTAACGCATAGCATGTCTGTACTTTGTGTAAATAAACACGTGGAATGACAATTCAAGCACCTTACAACTGATTCGTGTGGGGTTAGAGTTTAAATGATTGTGTCGAATGGTTTATATGGGTTTTGAATTGAACGTTAAAACAAGAGGGCCCATAAGGCCCTGGATTGCTCACCTGATAAATAGGTCAAGAGGTCATAGTAGGCCCCCTTTCCACACCAGTAGCACAAATTGAAAACAAGGGATTATTAATAATCTGAACAATTTCTGTACACGGCCGCCAATAACGTTTTTGTGTAAAACTAGTTTAAAAATTGAACCAGTGGTTTACATGTTGTTTAAATGTGTGTGTTTTCTAATTTTACATTTGCCCCTAGAGGCATTATTTGAACAATATTTTTAAGGACCTTTTAATGATGTTACATACTAAATACCAAAGCTGTAGGCCTAGTGTCTATTGACAAGAAGATTTTCCGACATAACTCTAAGTAAACCTGATGAGTCCATGGAGGCCCCTTTCGACCAAAGGGGCATAATTTCAACACTTTTGTAGAAGCCAAGGAGATCATGTTACATACCAAATATAAGGGCTCTGCGCCATGTGGTTTTTGACAAGATGATTGTTTAAGCTTTTCCTGTACAACTCGACGTAAAACTAATCAGCCCTCTAATGGTGCCCCTTTTAACCCTAGGGGCATAATTTGAACAATCTTGGTAGAGATTTTCGAAACTTGCATTTGGAGAACCTTTTTGACTCAGTGACCTACTTATGCAACCAATCGGAATTGTTTGCAAACAATTGATATGGTATCATCAAGAGATCATTCCTGTTGAGTTTGGTCAAATTCCCAAAAGCGGTTCAGGAGAAAAAGTCGTTAAAAGTTTTCCTTATATAACTCAATGTAAAATTGTGCCCCCAGGGCGGGTTAATTTGACCCCAACAACATTTTTTGAACAGCATTGGTATATAATTTTATATACCAAATATGAAAGATCTGGGCTTTGTAGTTTAATACAAGAAGATTTTTGAAAATTGCATTTTAAAAACCTTTTGTTTTTTACCCCGGAATACCTATGCAACCAACTGGTTTGAACAATTTTGGTAGGGGACCACCCTGGGATCAATTCTGTGAAGTTTGGTCAAAATCCAATGAGCGGTTTCAGAGGAGAAGTTGTTGAAGTAAAATGTTGACGCACGACGACGGACAAAGGCCTGTCACAACTGCTCACCCTGAGCCTTTTGTGCTAAGGTGAGCTAAAATGCTTATTTATAAATGAAATATAAATGTGCAAATATAAAACAATGTTTGGGTGCGAAAAGGAAATTGAACTTTCAAAACAAGTCAAACGCCTAACCAGTTGAGCCAATGGACAGTTCCACAAATTTTCAAGCTCCTCCCCAAGCGGCATATTTTCTTTGATCTTGTGATAAGGTTTATCACAAACAGGAAGTATGTTTTTTGTATTTTCTAGGTCAGAGTGTCAGCCGACAATATAATCCTAATCTATTGGAGTAAAATTGACCATGTACAGTTATAAATGATCATGATTGACAGATGTGGAACTGTCCATTCACCACGCTAGATAAGCGTTTAAATTAAATGATGCTAGGTCTGTGTTTTGATGACCTTATAATCGGTCACACATTTTGCAATACATTATACTAAATATATTTACATTGCAAAAGGAATAACAACATTTCGTGACAAATAATGTGTTTTAGGCAAAAATGTATAAAAACAAAATAGAGTTCCGTGTGTCGGAGCATTATACGGCCGAAGGAAAAGCTGTCAATAGGGATCATATATCAATCAAGGCCATCTAGGACAAAACTATAGTGTCCTCAAACTAAATTAAAGGTTATAAGTTAATGAGCGGACAAGGATGTTATGCTTCAGGTCACTGTAACCTTCACCTATGACCTACTGTCCCCAAATCAACAGGGATAATCTATGAGACATGGCCAACTAAAACACAAATTATTGTGTCAATTAGCTTAATAGGTCTAAAGTTATTGAGCAGAGAATGATTTTATGCTCAAAGTCACTGTGACCGTAACCTCTGACCTACTGGCCCCTAAATAAATTTGGATAATCTACGGTTTATGGTCAACTAAGACACCAACTAGGGTACCCCTAAGCGTAATAGGTTTTAAGTTACTGAGTAAACAATTTTGTGATCCATATCACCATTACCTTGACCTGTGACCTACTGACTTCAACATTAATAGAGATCATATGTTGGTAATGGCCAACTAATACACTAATTATGGTGTCCCTAAGTCTACTAGGTTTTTAGTTACTGAGCGGACAAGGATTTTATGCATCATATCACTGTGACCTTGACCTTTGACCTACTGATCCTATACTGATCAATAGGAATTATCTTCGGGACATTTCCAACTAAAACAAAAAATATGTGGTCTCTAAGCTTAATAGGTTTTAAGCTATTCAATGGACAAAGATTTTATTTTCAAGATCACTGTGATATTGACCATTGAAATACTGACCCCAAAATTAATTGCGATCATTTATAGGCCAAGTCCATTAATGATTGAAATAAATGTTAACTTAGGTGAAACAAGTGTGAAAGTAATGAGCGGACAAGACTTTGCTAACGCCGGACAGGCGGGCGGACGGACGGACAGACGGACGTACAGACAGACATACAGACGGACGACAAGCGCCATAACATAAAAAAATCAAACATAAAAACCTTGCCAGAGCGGGGAATGGAACTGGGTGCCTTTCGCACCGCATTCGGAAGCGTTACCTATCGGCAACGTTCAACTGAATGTATCTATTGTAGTCTATTTAACTGTTTCAGCGCAATGGGTCGAAACGTAAATAAAAGTCGAATTTACGAGTTACACATTTTTTTACAATTCATTTTATCTGTAAATATTTTTTAATGCACAGTTAACTCTGTGTGGCAGTTTCTTATATATACTGGAGTAGGTTTCACTGCTAAAATATGGTTAAAATGTCAAATTTTAATAAATATGACCAAAAAAACGGCATTGCATCTTTAAAGCTGTTGTGTGCGAGATCTAAAAATCGTTAAAATCTCTATGATTAAAAAACGTTTAATAAGGAGTTTTTGACGGAATTTTAAATCGTGTATCAGTATTTCAAAAACGATAAGCAAAACAATCCCCAAATTGGTAAATTCAAAGTCAGGAATTGATCCGGGAACACCAGACCTAATGAGGGGAGTAGTAACTTTAGGACAACAAAATTATTATGATTAGATATTTAGGTAATAAATTTTGTTTTTCGTACTATATCGTGTTTACGGTTATTTTTTAAAGTTATCTTAAAAACTTCATTTTAACACGATCTGGTTCAGTCTCTAAAATTTGATGACTCAGGCCGGTGGCCTTCGTGCTCAAATTTTACGCGACTGAACTAGCAACAGTGCTCTAACTGACGTTATAGCACGCACAATCAAACTCTATTTCCTAAATATTCTAATCTAACAAGTTGCTTTAACTCATTAAAAAATAATCGAAGAAAAAAGGACGTTTTTCGGGAATGAACAAATTCTGTCAACAACGGCTGATATTAGACTATTCTTACTTCCTCTCCAAATATTTTCGTATTTTGTCTAAACTTCTATTGTTTTTATTGTTTTACTCAGATAAATCAAAATGATGTTTTCCAAAAATTATTTTCCCGTTTACAAGGGCCACAACCATTGCAAATAAAAAACAATGGAATGCACTATGACGTCATATCACTTCTACCGGAAGTAAACATGATGAAGCTTTTTGGACAGATTCTCAAGACGTTATTCGATGTTTTAGAAGAAAACTATGTTGCAGTGTCGATTCTATGTGATAAAAATCTTAACGTAAGTGGAGACGAATGTTTAAATACAGTTGAAACAGTGTCAAGATAACAGAATTGTTTGGACTTTCACCTTTTTATATTGATTAACTGGTCATGATTGGTGGCATTGAACCATTTTTGCGACATTTAGATTATCCTAGCATGGTTGATTTCTTAAACATGTTTTTTTTATATAAAGCGTAAAAAGTCCCGTTACACACAACCGTACTTTATTAAGAATTTTAGCACGGTTTGGTTTCTTTCTTCTTTTCTATAGAGAAAAATTTGATCGTGTTAGAATGTAGCTTATTTAGATAATTTTTAAAAACAGCCGTAAATACAATCTATTGATTTTGTTAAGGAGTAATAATTTTCTATTGGAATCAGTGGGCATAGTTTGTGCTAATGTGGGGATGAATTGAGAAGTTATCTGCAATTTTCATAACCAGTGCAGGTGACGATACGGTTCGAATAACACAATGATCACGGATCCCAGGGTGACCATGACCTGTGAGCTACAGACTTCCACACAGTACGCGACACATCGACTTAATCGGAGCATTAGGTATTTTGAAATTTCTATAATTTGTAACAAAGTTCCGGCTCGGACACCTTTTTGACCGTGCCGCCTACGTTACCTTAATCTTTGCACTACGGTCCTGGAAATTGTGTGTGACTGAATTGTGACATATTGTTTTCAATTCCCATTATTAGTAACAAAGTTGTGGTCTGGTCATATATTTCATCTTTGCCCCAAGAGAAAACTTTGACCTTAAAACTACGGTTCTAAATACAGTGCACGGTTTATTATTTCAGTGCTGGGAAAAATTGTAGCAAGTTTTATTCAAATCTCATGTTTATTACAAAGTTTAAATTTAGACACTGTTTGAACACCTACAAACATGTTTTTGAATTTGCCACTTAGATGACCCCTAGCCTTAATTACAGATCGAAAAAGTCAGTTACACATCAGTTAAATGTGGGTAAAAGTGTGACAAAGACTTTGCAAACCCATTATCAATAAAAAGAGTTGTAGTTTTGAAACAGTTTTGACCTTTGCCAGCCACGGTGACCTTGATCAATATCCTTCGGACATGAACAACAGTACGCGACACACCGACTAATGATGGCTGGCATGTTATTTAAAAATCCCATATAAGAAACAACTGCCCCCCATTTATCTTTGTTCCAGATGGTGATCTTGACTGTTTTGCTACGGACATAGAAATAGTGAGCAAGATATCGTCTCATTATTAGGATAAATAAGTGCAGGTGATTCGCAATTATTAGTCCCCTACTGGTGTTCACGCCGGAGGGGACTATTAGTTTACCTTCCGGGGAAATGAGTTGGTCTTCCCGTGAAAATTCAATACATCGCCACAGTTTCAGCCAAGGTTACTCCGTAAGCAGTTCAAGTCGACATTCACTTGCGTTCAATAACAATTATGGGGTGCGTTTATTTAACGACGCACTCGGACATTTGTATTTTCTGCATCGGGGCATACAGATTGTTAGTTTCTATTAGTGGCTCATATTGCAAGATACTGGGGCGCCCATCACACATGTCAAACATCACAAACCAGACTCTTTATCGTGCCCAGTGTAAAGCAGGGATACACGTTTATCTTGGGAAGAACCAATACATATCTCTTTTTTGTAATTTAAGTTAGAGTGAGGGGGGTCGGATTCGCAATCACTGAGTCGGCAGTCGAGTGTTTTACCACTGAGACATATCTCCTCGCTAATAACAACAAGAAATCTCGAACGACACATATGCCCCACTCCATGGCTCTTTCTGTCGAAAAGGGTTTTTGATATAAGGATGATGAATAAGTTCTGGGAGCCTGTTATAAAAAGGTTCATAAAATTGATGTTGGATGATTGACATGATGTGACCTGTGATCGGTATAGGGTAAGTGCCTTCAGTCTTTAAAATCAATAGTTTTCAAGATGTTCAGTAGAAAGGGTTTACATATTTGATCACAAAAGTGAACTATGTAACCTTTGACCTAGTGAACTTAAAAAACATCAGGAACGTATTCACATCAATACCAATCAGCATGTGAAATAATTTTATATAAGCTATGTGATAAACAATTCCCAAGATAATGAGTAAAAACCATTTTCACATTTTGTGAACATTGTGACCTTGACCTTTGGCCTAGTAAACCCAAAATCAAGAGGAGTCTTGTACTCACTATGAACAATCAGCACATTACACATGAAAGCCCTGTGATAATAGTTCTAATGAAAATGAGCGAAAATCAGTTTTAACAAAAGTAAACACAAAATCAATAGAGGTCAAACTCTCAAGACCAGTTAGTATGTAAAATATATAAAAGCTCTGTGATAAACAGTTCTCAAAATAATGACGGGAAACCATTTTTACAAAAATGATTCTTCTGACATTGACCTTATAAACTCAGTGTCAAAAGGGGTCATGTGGCCATCAAGATCAATCAGCATGTGAAATATCTTATTAAGATAATGCGCAAAAACACGTTACCATCTTATTTTACAAGTGACCCTTGTGACTTTTACCCTAGTAAATCCAATTAATTAATAATGGCTATGTCCTTACCCGGTTCATTCAGCATGTGAAATATGATAACTCTGTGATAAATTGATCTCAAGTAAGTTAGCGGAAACAACTATTAAACAAGAGAGCCCAAAGGGCCCTGGGTCGCTCACCTAAGGAAAAGGGAAAAGGTCACAGTGGAGCCATTTACATAGGACCACTAATGTTGTCCACCAAATGTTGGTAGAGGACCTCTAGATGATGTTATACATCAAATATGAAAGCTCTGGGCCTTGCTGTTTCAGACAAGAAGATTTTTGAAAATTGCATTTTGAACACCTAATTTTTGACCCCGTGACCTACTTATGCAACCAATCAAAATCATTTGAACAATTTCGATAGGGGACCACACAGGGACCATTCCTGTTGAGTTTGGTAAAATTCCCATTAGCGGTTCAAGAGAAGAAGTCGTTTGCAGTTTTCCAAATATAATTCAATGTATAATTGTGACCCCCGGGGCGGGGTCAATTTTGACCCCAGGGGGATAATTTGAACAACTTTGGTAGAGGACCTCTAGATCATGCTATATACCAAATATTAAAGTCGTTGGCCTTGTAGTTTCAGACAAGAAGATTTTTGAAAATTGCATTTTGAAAACCTATTTTTGACCCCATGACCTACTTATGCAACCAATCGAAACCATTCGAACAATTTCTGTTAGGGACCACCCAGGGACCATTCCTGTTTAGTTTCGTCAAATTCCCATTAGCGGTTTAAGAGAAGAAGTCGTTTCAACTTTTCCTTATATAATTCAATGTAAAATTGTGACCCCCGTGACGGGGTCAGTTTGACCACAGGGGCATAATTTGAACAACTTTAGTAGAGGACCTCTAGATGATGCTATATACCAAATGTGAAAGCTCTGGGCCTTGTAGTTTCAGACAAGAAGATTTTTGAAAATTGCATTTTGAAAACCTATTTTTTGACCCCGTGACCTACTTATGCAACCAATCAGAACCATTTGAACCACTTTAGTAGGGGACCACCCAGGGATCATTCCTGTGAAGTTTGGTCAAAATCCAATGAGCGATTTCAGAGGAAAAGATGTTTAAGTAAAAAAGTTTACGCACGACGCACGACGCACGATGCACTACGGATTACGGACGACGGACGACGATGGACAAAGACCGATAACAATAGCTCACCCTGAGCACTTTGTGCTCAGATGAGATAAAAAGGACTCTTGACCTGGCCCATTTGCCTACTGAACCCAAATCAATAGAGGTCATGCCCTCACCAGGAATAATATGCATGATAAATATACTAGCTCTGTAATAAATAGTTCGCAAGAAAACATGTGGAAACCATTTTTCACAAAAATAACCCTTGTGACTTTGACCTTTTACCTAGTGAACCGAAAATCAATCGAAGCCTTGACTAAGGCCAATAAGCCTGTGAATTATGAAAGCTCTTTGATAAATAGATCTCAAGAAAATGAGCGAAAACCAATTTTGTTTTTTACAAATGAGACCCTTGTGACATTGACCTTTAACAATGTGAACCCATAATCAATAGAAGTCATGTCCTTATCAAGACCAATCAGCACGTGAAATATGAATGCTCGTTAAAAAAAGTTCTCAAGATAGTAAGCGGAAACCTTTCTTTAACAAAAGTGACACTGGTGACCTTGGTATTTGACCTACTGATTCCAACCCTAATAGGGGTCATGTCATCACCAAGAACAATCTGCATGTGAAATATAATAGCTCTGTGATGAATAGTTCTTAAGACAAGACATGTCGAACGACACATTCCCCCTGGCTCTTTCGTTCGAAAAGGGGTTTTGATAGAAGGGTGATGTTAAGTACAAGGAGACTGGTATAAAAAGGTACCATGAGTTGCGATTACTGACATAATGTGACTTCCTGAATAGGTATGGTGTAAGTGCCTTCATGCAATAGCTTTAAGAAACTGTTTACATATTTGATTTCAAAATTGACCCAAGCGACCTTGACCTTTGACCTAGTGAATTTTAAACAATCAGAACTCCTGTCCTGACCAAGACCAATCAGCATGTGAAATATGAGAGCTTTGTGATGAACAGTTCTCAAGATAATCAGCATAAACATTGTTTACATTGTATTACAATATTGACCCTTGTGACCTTGACCTTTTATCTAGTAAACCCAAAATCAATCGACATCATGTCGGCACCAAGTCTAATCAGCATGTAAAATATGAAAGCTCTTTGGTAAAAAGTGTTCAAGATAATAATCGGAAACTATTTATTCTACAAACAGACCGACCGACCGACCAACCGACATACCGACCGATATTTGCAAAACAATATGCCCCCTTTTTTCGAAGGGTGCATAATAACGGTACAGGTGTACCTATGATCGCATGAAGATAGTCAAGATACTAACATTTCGATTACCTGAAATAAATCATTCCTGAACGTTGAAACTCCACTTCGCAAAATAATGGTGAAACAGTTTAGCACATACTATTTAGGATTTATCTCATGTTTGGAACTAAATCACTACAAATACATAAAAATAATATTAAAGAATTATTATAGAAAAATAATCTTTATATACTTAAAATGCACAATTCTCGAAAATGTTCACAAAAGTTGACAGTTTAAAAGGGAAACAGCTCTTACAGTTTGAAAAGAATGTAACTTCAAAACAAAACCTCTATTATCATTTAATTTAAAGGCTTAAGTTTGGACTATTGTTTGGTTCTTTTATAAAGATAAGTTAGGGTATTTTACTTCATATACTATTTAAACGTAAAACATGCTTACAACATTTAACTTTGCATAAAATGTCAATTGCAATTGTAAAATTGAGTGTAACCGATACTGAAGCAGTACAGAGAAGCTGTTTTACAAAGCTGAAACGTGAAGCTCTCTATTTGAAGAGAGTTTGATTCGTGTTTACATTGTCATTAGATTGATAATGTAAAACTATGTGAACTAGACCTCCGCATGTCGGAGCATTATACGCCCGAAGGATAGGCCGTTCGATAAACTAGTGGTAAAAACTTTACTTGAGTTTAACCTCTGCATTTATATGTTCATCTACTGACCGTGACAAGTCTTCCTACCAAGTACAATGACTGACACTCAAGATATTGACCGGACATGGTTTTTGCATGAAAAAGAACTGTGACCTTGACCTTTGACCTAGTGACTTCAAAATGTAAAGGGTCATCTACTGACAATGAACAGTCTTCCTACCAAGTACCATGACTGTCACTCAAAAACTTTTCAAGATATTGAGCGGACATGAATTTTTGCATTAAATGCTACTGTGACCTTTACCTTTGACCTCAAAATGTAAAGGGGTCATCTACTAAGTATGACCAATCTTCCTACCAAGCACCATGACTGTCACTCAAGAACTTTTCAAGATATTGAGCGAACATGGTTTTTGCATAAAATGCTACTGTGACCTTGACAGTTGACCTACTGACCATAAAATTTACAGGGGTCATCTACTGACCATGACCAATCTTCCTACTAAAACGAATGACTGTCAGTCATAAAATATTCAAGATATTGAGTGAACATGGTTTTTGCATTAAATAGAACTGTGACCTTGACATATGACCTAGTGACCTCAAAATGTAAAGGGGTCATTTACAGAGAATGACCAATCTTCCTACCAAGTACAATGACTGCCACTCATAAACTTTTTAAGATATGGAGTGGACATGGTTTTTGCATAAAATGGTACTGTGACCTTGAGATTAGACCTTCTGAACTTAAAATTTATAGGGGTCATCTACTGACCATGACCAATATTTATACCTAAAAAAGTGACTGTCACTCATAAACTTTTCATGATATTGAATGGACATGGTTTCTACTGACCATGAACAATCTTTCTACCAAGTACCATGACTGTCACTCAAAAACATGAGCGGACACGGATTTTGCATTAAATAGTACTGTGACCTTGACCATTGACTTAGTGACCTCAACATTTATAGGGTCATCTACTGACCATGACCAATCTTTCTACCAAGTATCATGACTGTCACTCAAATTTTTTCAAGATATTGAGCGGAGACGGTTTTTGCATTAAAAAGTACTGTGACCTTGACCTTTGACCTAGTGACTTCAAAATGTAAAGGGGTTATCTATTGACCATGTCCAATATTTCCACAAAGTACCATGACTGTCACTTAAATATTTTTCAAGATATTGAGCGGACATTATGTGGCTAACGGACGGATAGACGGACAGACAGACAGACGGACAGACGGACGAACGCCATACCATAATACGTCCGAAGTTTAAAACTCGTGTGGAAACTTTACTATACTACTCAAAATTTGATCAGGATCACTTTTTCTACAGTGTGTTACTTTTGTGTGTTTTTAATAAAAATGGAAATTGATTTAAAGGAATTAAATATAACTAGAGCAAGCTGTACATGACAAATCGATAACTTAAGTACACAATAACGAGGTACTTGTACATGTGTATCGTTAGCGATAGGACTGAAATATGCACTGTCAAAAAGCTGATCCTTAGCAAACTTTGAGTAGTATATGTAATTATTAGTTTTGTATGTACACATTTGCTTCAATTCACATTTCTCTTTCTGTCTGTGCATCTATTTTAAACATATGCAAAGGCAATAATCTCCGCGGAGGCTTTTAATTTCCGACGGGAATTTCTTTAGGAAGCGTCACCATTGAAAGTATATAGACGGCTATGTACGCGAGGAGTCAATCAGATTGTAAAAACTCTTCGCGGACATAAATATGGACTAACATTTCGATGTGCAAATACACTAAAGCGACGCTGATCGTGTGTCAAAAATCATTACTCAAATTGCTTAACTGACAGTATCGGCGATCTCTCTCGCTGTAACACATAGTCTCCGCATTCGTAAGTATAGAGCGTCAATACCTGTACCCCCTATCTCTGTTCAGTAGAATTGATTTTGCAAACGGTTGTATTGTGTCAACATATTTGCAATTCCCACTTTCAGTTACAAAGTTGTGGTTTGGACACCTATTTGAGCTTTGCTTCCGAGGCCAAAGGTGACCTTGACTTTTGAGATACGAACTTGGAAAGTGTGCTTTACACATCGTCTGAGTGAGTGACTGTGGTGATGAGTTATTACAAGTTATCTGAATAATGTCCTACTAACTAAGTTATCGTTCGGAAACTTGTCTCCAACAGAAGAACGGACTGACAGACGGACATACAATCAAACAATTACACAGTATGACACTTCGGGCGTATAAAAATACCAAAACTTTGCACGTGCTGACCTTAAGACTTAAATACACAAAAAACATTCGGAATCAAAGAATTATGACACCAACACTCGCTTTCTTGTCTTAATGTACCAAACAAACAAAACAAGCGAGCCACTATTACACTCACCTAAAACATAAATGAAACATAAGTCATACTATAATCTGCCAACGATATTTAGTCCCATACGCTTGTTTGTAAACTGTAATACACCGCAATATCCTGCCGCAAATGAAAATAAAAATAGAAATGTATGTACCTGGCCTGAAGAATTAAAAGGGGTATTTCGGGAAAATGCATTGTTAGCTTGCATCAAAAATGACATGGCTGCCATTGTTTTGACCAGAAACGTAGTATGTACTGGACAAAAAGTAGATCTACATGTTTCATGCAGAAACTTTCTCTTTGCTTTGGTATGTATAAAGAAATGTTGTGAATTTGTTGTATTTGCTAATAGTTTCATCGAAGTCTACCCAGTGACAAACGCAATCAATTGCTAAAGATATCTAATTGACAAAACGTGCTTAGCGAACCCCACTTAAAAAGCTTTCGTATTAGTTCTTTACTGTTCTGTATCAGCTTAATTTCTGTGTGGCAAAGTAGCACAGTTGAAAAGGTGCTCGACTCGTTGAATCGAGGTCAAGGATTTCATTATTGGCTGGATTTATTTATTTATTTATTTATTTACTTATTTTCTTATTAAATGGAATCACATGCATTTAGTTATAACCGCATTATACCACGATAACTCGTAAGTTATTTCGATTTTGCCATAAACGATGTAAGCATTTAATTTTGTTATGACACTTTTTCTGTCGAGTTGCATTATGTAAACATTCAATACGTCACGTAAACAATTCGTGTCTTCATTTTATTTAAACGTGGTATATCACGGTGATAACCTCCTATTTTCAACGAATATTATTTATTTTTAAATTAATTATTAGAATAATGAATACGTTTTATAAATTGTGTATATAAAAATAAAATATTAAATTAACGTTATAACTTATGATTGTTAGCAACTGTATGTTGGTCCTTTTTCGCCACCCTACCCCTTTTCTAAAGTCTGCATATATACATGCATGCAAGACTACAACTAGATCTAATAAATCAGTTTTTAAATATTTACTTACTTAGATATGCACAGATCAAATCACACAATCAGTAAGAACTAGTAAATAACGACTGTCAAATGCCAATGCAGCGCATCTAATGAACGAATGCGGTTTGGGTGGACGTGACGTATTGGAAATGTATACCTCCCTTTAGTTTCAGGAAAAGTGCTAAATATAGAATTGGAAATTCCATAGGCTAAACAATAATATATGTTTAGTTTAAGTGGACCTGACGCATATGTTTGATGCATGTGGTTGTATTTGACTGAAAAGTCCAATATTATTTTTTTCTATATATGTAAGCATCCCGGCTTTTCACTGGCTCTGCGCGTTAGTTGTATGTAAACATTGAATATGAATTCGCATTGCAGTATAGCATGTACAGGTGCGACAAAAAGAGAATTGTACATTTTGGATTTGTACAGTATGTCTAACGTAAGGTCATTAGTGGTCAACAATCGATCCCACGTTTGCAGAAAAAAGACATTGGTGACTTAAATGCCAAGCTATAGTCATTCTTAAAATATTATGTGCATTAGGTCCACAAAAATGTACCTTATGAATGTTGTTCATGGTCCATTTGGGTGTCATACCGATTGCTTTTTGCTTCTTTTTTTTGGTTAGGCGGCAAAATTGTGTAGTTGTGTAAGATTGTTAACTTCCAATGAATGTAAAATGGCTGGTTGAACGCCATATGTTATAATTTTGTTATATCACTGCGGTCAGTCCACTAACCAGCGTTCCTGAGTTCACCGGTACTTACCTCTTAACACTAAAAGCGACGGCTTCCCAACACACGCCACCTGTAAGAGACAACTGATCAAGACGTGGCGCAATTTGGCTGGCATCAATCGTCGGGGAGAAAAATAGCCCTTTTTTCAGCAACAACCCGTAAATAATATGCCAAATGTGATGACCGGATCGAAGCACGATTTGACACAGATAATTGAAAACGTTTACCAAGGAGTTTGCAGGCGGTTGCAGTTTGTAAACTTCTTTCAAAAATATGAAAAATGCTAACAAGAAAATTTGACAAGTATGTCATAGATTAGGACAAAACAAAATACTAGTTTACCGATAGACATACAGAAAAGGTGATGCATATGAAGCCCCTAAGGGGAAGACGTATCAACTGGCCGGTCCAACATACTTTTATGTTAGCTGTCCTAAACCTTGGTTGATCATACTGGAATGTTTGTGGCGACACCGGTTCAATCCAGATTTAAGGCTACAAAAAGCTGATCGGTTTCATAATACAAAAGTACAATAGATCTCCTTTTCTGATGAATTATCTCTAAATATCACCTTTCAAAAGTCTTAGCAAACTGATAAAAAATGGGCAATTTTGGGGTTGCTAGACGTTTAGGTGCTAATCTTAGCGCGTCAAAAATACATTGATTGTATTCACGCCTGAGCTTGTTTTTCCATCTCGGTCGTGAAAGAAAAGAAAAAGTCGTGTAACATAAAAACCTTATCCACTTTATTTGGGGATGTTGCAAAAAAGACATGTATTAGGCCTTTAGAAACATAACATAACATAAACCTTTTTCAGAAAATGAAAATCCCAACGGTTTCGAAACTTAAATTTCCTGGTATTTAGATAAATTTAGACAAGGTCAATATACATTTGAGACTTGACTTTCAATGACATTATACAACAAACAATTATCAAGGACGAGTCGATATGAGCATTGCATGATTTGGAATAAAAAACGCATTGATAAGCAGAACTTTGAACATAACATGATTTAGCTATTTAAATTATCGCAAATTATCGTTATGAGTTTAATAAACAGAACGATGAAACTGTTTATATCGGATAAGGCACGTATCGTCGATTCAATCGCCAACTCATCTTCGTTAATATCAAATAATCGGAATAAAGCATACTATCTGCTTTGCACTAAGTGTAAATTATTGTCAAACAACCTAGTAAATATTATCGTAGATGCTTTGGCTTAAAGGTATTCCTAGATTCGAACCCAGGACCGCCCATCACAACGATGCAATTTAACTGGAATATTAAATGCACAAAATAAAGACAAGCGTCCTTTTCATATTTTATTAGACCTTAATATGTGGCAAATAATGGCAAAGCTCTGAGAAAAATGGACTTGTCACGGTATTACAATGAGCAAGCCCATGTAAAT
>Ga0224511_10000687_pt1 | contig 17473 bp, 14 predicted proteins | sample SF_May12_sed_USG_2_FD_169988 | JGI IMG/M metagenome (GOLD analysis project Ga0224511, IMG submission 169988) | Sediment microbial communities from San Francisco Bay, California, United States - SF_May12_sed_USGS_8_1 | ecosystem: Environmental > Aquatic > Marine > Sediment | place: USA...
GCGATTTATTCTGGTTGACAAAGCATGACATTTAGCTGATCTCGTCATCCTCTCCCCACTCTCTTACACGATTCGCACCATTGTGTCAATGGCTTGCTTCTAGTATGGCACATGGTGTGCTCATTAAAATTTGAACTCTACAGATGTGTTTCGTAAAGACGATATTCCTGTTGTTGAATCTCACGATCTGAATACGCGACGCTGAAATGACAAGGTGATGCTCAAATTAAGAATCAAACCAGGTACTCTGGATTTTCTTCTCCGCGTACTGTCCACTATCATATCTTATTTCAGTTCTCGGGTCTCTATATTTTCACTGACGCTAACGCATCTGCGGTGTATACACACTGTAACAAGACGGAAGGACGATTCCCATGTATGGACGGACGTAACTGCTATAATTACCTGGATATCTGTACCTATCGACCTGACTGTCCCGGTGATCATCGTGATGAAATGGGATGTAAGTGTTTTGTTCGTCATAGACCAAGTTTGGCCCTTAGGCATCTCATGATCAACATGAGATTGAAGGCTTTTTTCTAAAGGGGCACCACTCCGCTCTAGACCACTGTATCAACTGTGATCCTAGCCTTTGGTCCTCCTGGACCGATGTACAAGGCAGCACATGTGATCAACCAGGGATAATCCCTTGAAATACTCAGCCTTGACCCGGAATTGAACCTTCACGGAGAAGATATTATACGTTTATTTTCCCATTGAGCTATCAGCTATTCAGCCAAAAAATGTGCTCGTATAATCAATAAGTCTTTGTGAGAATACTACAGCCCGAGCATATGATCTATTAAAATATACATGTAGCCGGTAATCGCTTGGGTAGGGTTTTTGCGACAACTCATTTTAAAACGTGCGCTCACTTTACATCAGTTACTTTTCAGGCACTGCATGGTCTAGTATAGTAGAGCTATTCTCCACGCAATATGGGAAAACCAAAAACATGGTATAAGATAAGACAACTCTGAGTCTGAGGCTACTGGTGCTTGCTTGAAAAATTTAGCTGTCATTTTCATATTTCGTTTGTTCTAGGTACTGGTAATGAGACATATGGCGTGAAGCTTTATAATGATGATTCCCTCTGGCGAACCAAGCATATTGGAGCATTCTTCCAAGATGGCGGCTTTATGTGGACCGATCAGTTTACTAAGCCAGATGGAAGAGTAGATATACGGGTTAAAGTACCTACATTCCCTACCACATGGGTTGTATCGGGATTTGCTATGAGTAGAGAGAATGGACTAGCTGTACTGCCAGTTCCAGCTCGGGTAAGTCATTGGACATCACCTCACGGCTCACCGGAGGCTCAGTAACCAACTACGGCTACGAGATCTGTGTTCTCATAATGTAATTGTTAAGTAATAGGATTGAGGAGTTGTTTTTTCACCTGGAATGTGGAGAGCATCGCCCTGAGCACTACTGAACTGTTAATCAAGCTCAATACCTATTATCATTTACTTTCAGTTTGATGGAGTCCGACCAATGTTTATCTCCGTGCAAGGCCCGAAGCGGATTAAACAAGGCGAGCACATGTCCTTGCGAATATCCGTGTTCAACTACTGGGACGAGGAAATGGATATACTCGTATCAATAAAAAAATCAGCGGATTATAAGTTTGCCGCGTATGACGTGAACCGTGGCAGCACTGAACAGGCGGTGGCTGTCGACGGAGAGCATCAGGTAATGACTATGATGACCCATCTCGCAATCTTGTTGATGTTTGTGGTCCCAAAACTGAACCACGCGAGTTTATTCGAGACCTACTCCAAGTACTCAGCTGTAGTTGGCATGAATGACATGAAAATGATTATGAAATGCCTTATCGTGATGTAACTTCCATAATTTGTGTTTTATGCCGCATCCAACTCACTGATTTTGTTCCCGCAGGTGCTAGTGCCCGTCTTCCCAGGTGGTAACCGCCAAGTGAATATTCCTGTTGTCGCCAAACGGTTCGGTCATATTGCCATTCCAATCACGGCGAGCTCGTTTGTTGGAGGACACACAGTCATGTACCATGTTTATGTTGAGGTAAACCTTTTTCATCTATGTTGGTAATTATGAGAACTCCGTGGCAATGTGAAGGCATCATACTGTAGTCTCTTTGTGGCGCTGGTTCGTTTGGCTGTTCTGCCAGTTACATGATAAACCAGCAAACAAATTGAGTAGCTAGATATATGCATGTGGACATGTGTACCTACCCGATTTAGGATGAGATGATTATTCGTATAACATGTAAACTTATCTCACCCCTTTTGAGATGTTCCAGTTCGGTGAAGATATACAAGTCGTATGATAGAAGTCATTTAACACGGGGTTAATCTGCGTTATGATTCATCCGTGACTGTTGCTATTTATACGAAATGTGCCATTCGAACTTGTAGTTCAACGGCGTTCCAGAGCATTATGTCACAAGTACGCAAGTCGATCTCAGGAAAGCAAACTCCAAGAAACTGCAAGATTTAAAGATCAATGTCAGCGAGTTTTTGACAGATCAAGAGACACGTCTTCAAAACTATGTGCCTGGCTCTCCCAGATCTACTGTGAGCGTTATCGGTATGTCGCACAGTGCTCTTTGTTCTTGTATTGAGCTAAACTACGTATAGTACGCCAAACTTTGTGGTACTAAATGTACTAAGGGACTAAGTGTAAACAGACTACTTTTAAAGCCCCTTTCAACTCGGCCTCTAACTGGTAGTCCTGGAAATCCTTGCCTTAATTCCTATTGCGTACTTAATTCTATCACAAATTCAACAAGCCATAGGTTTCTTTGTCTGTACTCCTGAAGCCTTCGAGAGGCTCTATAGCAGCCATTCGGCCCGAGTTTACACGGCAAGCGCCTATCTCCTAGTTAGTACCACACGTGGTAGTGATCTACACAATTTGATACTAAAAGAACCACAATTCCAAAAAACATTGGCAAATGGATCAGGCCACCTTTGAATTACAGTAACTCATTTGTTTGACCACCGCCACCACCAGCGGCAGCAGCAGCAAAAAACCGGCCGTTTTGCGGACGCGTCTTTCTTCCTTCAGGTGATATCATTGGCGTCTCATTTTACCCGTATGTCGACTACGACCTGAACAGTGAGAACATGCTTTCACTACCATACGGAACTGGCTCCGAGGCTGTCTATAACTTTGCTGTTAACTTGTACACGCTAAAGATGCTTAGAGCATTGTCAAATGTCAATGCTCAGAAGATCAACAGAGCGGTATTCACTCTGAACATAGGTAATATACATGTGTCAATCTTCCCTACAGACTTTCTCTGTGCGTGGGGTTGCTGGTGTGGACTATTTTCTTCCAACTTGTGTTATCTTGTGCATCAGTAGGTACTACTTTTATGCTGTCTAGCTCCTATATATATATATATATATAATGCGTGTAGATGAGTTGAATATCTCGTGTGTGCCATCTTGGAATATTTTTGCTCTAGGATTTGCTTGTATGTTTACTTGTATATTACTCTCAGCAGTGTTCATTGATGACTTTGTAGCGCTTCAGGAAATGCTGACCTACATGAGAAAAGACGGTGGCTTTAAAGAGTTTCGATGGAAGGACGAGGCCAGTACTTGGTAGGTTCTAGTAACTATTTTACGTCTCCCCGTGTGATATCAGGGCTTGTTTTCTGAGCTAGGAATCATGTGATGAACTCATGTTCATAGCGGGAGCCCTCTCGCCCGGCCTACGTTTCTTTACGGTTGAGCTATCCCACTATCCCAGGTGTCTAAATTAGGTCACTTGTGTAATAACTTCATTAGAACATGTGCATTTATCTATACATAACAGGCTGACAGCTCAGGCTCTTCACGTAATGTCTGAGGGAAAAGATAGAATGAAGGATTTGGAGAAGAGCTTCCAAATACCTGTTCTTGCTCTGAACAAGATCGCAATATGGCTTACCAATCAGCAAGATGTTAATGGATCTTATCATGAAGTCAGCTCAGTGCTTAACAGACGGTTCACGGTGAGTGGGCTTTGTTAACATTCCCCCATGACATTCTTTTAAGTTTCATATCAGTATTGCGGTTTTCAAGCACGAACTGTTGATATGATTATCCATACAGGCAATCGGCTCAGAATTACTAGACTGGTACCGCAAGATTGAGTGATGCCATGAACGAAACTCGCTGCGAATCATATGAAAAGATGATAACTCCCAATTTATTTCGAGAAATTTTGGTGCTCAGATTATGCAGAGCTCTTGAACCTTTGATGGAAAGACATGATGATGTGCATAATAGGTGCATTCGTGTGGGGAAATGCAGTTGAGTTCAGAATGGACTTTGATCAGATCAGAGTTGTCCTCTCCCAACTCTAACTCCTTGGTTCGAGTCGAATGATCGTTCGCGATTCGTTATCTCATCGTAGTAATCAAGCCTCTCTGCGGTAACCTTAACATTTGCCTAAATTCAAAGGCTACGGCCTACTTTCAGTCGCGGAATTCTGACCGCGTGCTTTCGGTCCGAGATCGCGACCAAAAGTGAAAGATGCTTTTTTGGATCGGGTTTTTCGCGACCGAAAAACACGATCCAAAAAAGCGAATGCACCTAATGGTGTAGCGATTCTCATATAGTTCATTTTTATTGATGCAATCTCCCTGACATTGTTATGAGCGATTGTTAAATCTATATGCGCATGTAACAAATGGTATCAATGCAAGGAACATTCTGGATCACCTATCCATATATATATCAATGAAATGACATTCAGTATATTCTCTTCATTATCTTTACAGAGCACGGCAACACTATCCGATGGTCGATTGGCTAATCTCTCACTGACCGCTCTCTGTGTCAACTCCCTCATCCAAGCTACTGAGCTTACAAATGTAAGTGTGGTGCAGATCATATGACCATCAAATCAACGTGGTAACCTCCAGTTCAGTTTTCTTGCTGTCTTCGATGGGAACGGCATAATTGTACTTGATAATAAATAAATAGCCTGTCTTCATCTCTGTCTATCGCATGCTGTCAATCTTAGTTTCTGTTTTTGAAATTTAGGAAGCTCGCAGCATTGTCGACCAGTCGGTCATCAGAGGAGCTGGTTACTTGGATGACCATTACGATGCCACCAATGATCCTTTTGAGCAAAACATAATTACATACGCTCTTTTGCTCAGCAGTAAAACTAATCGAAATAATGCGCTGAGACGGACAAGGTCCCTCAACCGAAACCCACAAGGTATGTAATTAAAGGGACTACGCTGCGGTCAATGGATGCCAATCGGAGTTGTATTTCCCATTCTTAAATGGGTGCAACTCTGCATTCGTTGCAGTGATAGCGAGTATGATGTTTCACGAAAACGAATATCGGTGTCTCGAATAACTACTGCCCAAGTGAGCCTAATCAAAAGAAAATAGATCTCATTACTACAACTTAGGTTATAGGCTTATTTAATTGATGCCTATAGATGCGTGGCATATCATATGAAGGCTATCACTATCAGATAAAAAAGTATACATGTAAGAGGGAAAAACTATAAGATTATGTCAGATATGTGTAGAAAATGTTTGATGAGAATAGTTTAGTATTCGCTGAGCAGATGGAGTGATCGCGGGGTCGCTCGAAGTGTATACGCGTCTAACAACCGTCCTCATACCAATATTACCATGTACATCGGTTGGCATATCTGTATCAGCGTTATTGAGAGTGATTAGATGGATTGGTGTCCTAGATGATGGCAATTTTCTTCTGACACTTTCTGCTACTCCCTTGAAAGACAAAGTAAAATTTTTAATTAAATGTCATATCGAAGAAAATTGAACTTATAAGAAGTACTTTTCTGGTTTTCTGCTGCCCTCATACAGGTCGTTGTGTTCAAGCCTCTATTATGCAACAATGGCACCAACGCTCACCGACAGTGGTGGAAGAATGCACTCTGAAACCCTGTTTCTATATATTTATTGCGCACACTATTCTTTATTCAGACTGGTGTAACTGCAAGTCTAGAATGCAGACCCATGAATTTGCGCCAAACAACAGTGTGTAAGCCGCAAAATCAGTGCAACCATAAACAGATCTGTGTGTATTTTCTATTTCGCGGTGAATTTTGTTGCGTCAATGTTCTGAAAAGTGCATTGACAGGGCTCTAAATATGTACACTGGATAAATCTCTATCTAAGCTTCCATTTGCCCTGGGTCTTCGACCCAGTTGTTCATGGTAGGCTGCAGAATTTGAAAACGACTTCTTACCCCTTTAATAATGATTCCTACGGTGACATATCACCAGGCCGATGTATCATCCGTATTGCATAGATAGGGTGCTTGGAACATGGAAATTTCTTGCGCTTGTCTAGTCGCTTTGCCTTTTCTGCTCTTGTTTATTACCGTCTGCCTGGGTTTCTAACCGGCATTGAACCGCAAGAATTATAGGACAACTTGACACTGGTAACCTGACACTGGTAATACCAAACAATCTTTGATCATAACTTGAGCTGCTGAGCTTGTCATCGTTTATTTTCAGGTCAATGACCAAACTTATCAGCCTCTCCCCTGATCATTGCAATCTCTTTTTGCAGGTACGCTTCACTACTGGTCTACTCATGATATCCCATTCCTGACGGTGGAAACGGGTACAGACACACAGCAGCGATACCTGCCCAAGCAGTACTCGAATGTGACTGCGTATGCAGTGGCTGCCACCAGTTATGCACTGCTCGCCTTTATGGAGAATAACGAAGGCAGTGACGCCACAGATCCGATACAAAAGTTCCTGCAGCAGCAGCATATGCATGTAGGGGGCTTCGCTTCCACACAGGTCAGTTTAACTTTTTTTCATTAATATAATCTGGCATTCGATTGCCTCCTAAGATTGGGGGTTGTTGGAGCTAGAAGTTATGTGGGGAGCTCATTCTCATGGTGGATGCTCTGCATGACTAGGTCTTGAACCCAGGGAATCCAAGATCTCTAGGCATTGAGCTATACCGCTATCCCCTTTTGATTTGCTTTATACTACCCTATATGGCCTGCAACATGATGGCGAATTCGCGCTCCTAGCAACACAATTGCGATCACTATTCGCGAACGACTAGGATTTCCCACAGTCACATGACCGAAGCCAATGAGACTGCGTAGTTGGCGTCGTAAAGGGGTTCTATTTCCGATCAATCTGTCATTAGAGATCGTGCGTGGGATTGTGCTCGTAGTCGGACTCAACTAGCCACTACTCGCGGGTAAATTCAGCCAGATTTCATTCTATAATCGCCCCTGATGCTCTGATTCTCATGAATTTGTTTATTGCTCTACGACGATGATTGCTCCCAAGAAGGCTCAAATAAGGTTTCAAGTCGGACGTAGTTGGTCATTCTGACTTTCCTCTTTATAGCCTTTGGATTCCAACAGGCTATGGAAGTGATTGAGCAAATCAGCGCCCCTTGCAACCGCGATTTGCGATTTTATTCAGCATGCTTAAACGGCCGTTTCTCACGAAACAACTATCACAAATTCGCAATACGATTTTTGTATGTAGCGGTATTTGCGATTTTTATGTAGCGGTATTTGCGATTTTTATGTAGCGGTATTTGCGATTTTCCTGCAAATTCACCTTTGTTTGGCAGGCCCTTAGGACTATGACACTTGCGCTGTGAAATTTGACCTTTACAGATGGTCCGTGTACTGATGGCTCCATCACAGACATAAAATAGCATGATATCATACTTTTTCTGGGCAATCCCGTTGCTTTCCTTTTTTAACCCGTTCACTGTGTGGCACTGAAATGGGACAGTGTAGCTCAAGTTTACCATGTCATGTTGAGGCACTGAAATGTTTGCTAAAGTCTGCCTTGTGATAACTCTCGAAAGTAGTTTTCAAAACACATTCATCTTATGCAATGGATGTTTCACATTGCGAACCAACTGACTTTTTTAATAATTTATGTATAATATTTTCAATAAATTGTCTCTTCATAGGATACATTAATTGCGATGCAAGCTCTCAAGACCCTAGCCGAGAAGAACCAGGACCGGAATCAGTATCACATGTCATTTGTGTTCCAATCTGACCAGGTGGAAGGCTGGTCTGAGGCTCTCAGTCTCACTCAAGATAACTGGTTTGACTTGCAAAGAATTCAGGTAACAAGCTCTTATCGCAATCCGATCTCGTAAAGTCTGCATTTTATCACACTCAATTACATTACCAATAGCCTGCAGTTAGTTGCCATGATTACTCGGACAAGTTCCAAATTTCAGGGAGCAAACCCAAATATTTTCTCTCAGGAAATTATTTCAGTTGTTGCTCACATGTTATCATACATCACGAAATGGTTCTCAGATAGACCGTACATGACTAGGGACGTGTTCGAATACCTTGCAGCTAGGCTATTTTAATTTATTTTTTATTTATTTTTTTTAGCAGGCAGGCCCTTTGTAACCTAGTTGCTAACCGTTCCGCCCTTCAGTATTTTGAATTTCGTGTTTGAATACCTAGCAGCTAGACTGAATATAATACTATTAAAATATTCCCAGAGCATTATTTTAGCTTAGTCAACGAAAATCTCAGCTAATTCAACCAATAATAAACTCAACAAACTATCAACCTGACCATGTTGCGGTCAGCTCTTCGTACATTGCGTTCGTGTTCGTTCGTGCGGAGTGTGTGATGGCCAGATGACTTTCTCATTCAACCAACTCAAGGTAACCATTTGGCTTGCTTGTATTGAAATCTCAAGCTTTCTATGCCAGAAATCACACATATTTTGTGTGACCCTGTGGCTAGCATAGTGCTATAAGTGTGTGTGGTTACTGAGTTGTTGTCCAGCAAGTTAGTACTTAGAAATCCAACTTGAGTTTTGAAGTACAATCAAACTTGACAATGACAATCACGATTATGACATGGTGACTCTTTGTGTAATTGACTGATGACTTTTGTTTAAACTAAACTGAGTTTTGACTCAACTGCCATGTCGCTAACTATAGTTTACTCTAGATAGTGATTTAGAGTTTTGAACCGGGCTGCTAACTTGGGTTTTAGCCAGTCACTGACACCCTCAGTCACCCTCGGTACGCTAGTCATTTGCCCACTGACATTGAGTGGCTGTTGACTGTTGTTGTGTTGCTGTTACTTGCCATACTTGGTAGTGTGTACTCCGGTACTGTTGGTTACCACTCCGAGACTGGACAGTGAGTCACTCTGCCTCTGAGTGACTGATGGATAGCTTGATTGATTTGTTTTATTGTTAAACCCGTCGCTCAGTTACGTCAAGCAGTACATGGCTTTTCCTCCATCATCTCTGTTATTAGCAAGGTACTGTTCAACAGTGCACATGGACAGCATTCTGCCTCAGCTAGATCATCCATTGTTTAGTATGATAAAAATAGCCGACATGTTGTTGTATTAGTATGGAACTGTACGTCAATAGTAATTAACCCCTCATTGACCCAGTCACAAGAAGGTTTACAGAGTTCCCCAGTTTCCATCAAGCCATTGATAGTAGCACCCTATGAAGCCCGACCTCAGTGGTTAAATGCCGACTATCGAGTTCTCTAAATATTTTCGAGGTAGCCTTGACACTTGATATGACTTGTATATGTCCGGTTTCAGGTCGCTGAAAATGGTTTCCATAAGATAACTGACTAGTTCCATCCGCTGCCGAGTTACAGACTACATGGAGAGGCAATACTCCTGAGAAGTAGAAGATTGAAGAGTAGCTTAAGATTTTTTGCAGGAATGCTTGCTTAATGGACATAAAAGATTGATCAACCAATAAACATGTCAACAATTTCCTATGATAAAGAGTGTCTCTCTGAGGTTACCGATATGTAATTGGTTTTCTCAAGCATGCATTGCCCTACCATACAGGCTAGTGCACTATACATCCCTAATGCAAACAGAATTGATGAAAGGTTATCAAATAAATGCAACATATTTCTCTTGTGCTTTGGGGTGTTCCTGATCTCAAGTGGGGATTTGGCTAGTTGTCTAAACTTGGCCGGAACATTTTTTATAGCTTAGCTGTTAGGGCTAGCAGCGAGGATAAAATTTTCCAACCTAGTCCTTGACTGGATAATAAAAAATGATCAACTGATGATTATCTAACCATCAGCTGATCATTTGTTAAGTATCCAAACGCACCCTAGGACAGGTTCTTGATGATTTGCACCTGTTGGAGATTGAATAAAATAAACCTCATTAATAATTACTATTTATTTACAGTGGCCAACTTACTGGGGAAATGTGATTTCACGAGCGGAAGGCCATGGCATTGCCCTTGTTCAGTTGGAAACAAGAGTAAACCACGAACATATTCACCAGCTGAGACAGCCTCCGCACAGAGTGTTTGAGCTCCAGCCAGACTTCAACAAAGATATCACCACATCTGGGTTCAATCATTCGTACATACATTACAATCTGTGTCCCAAGTAAGTACATAAATGAACTGACCTAATGGTACTAATCCTTATTACGTGGAGTATATGATCTTTGTGCTAAAGCGGAAACAAAATTAATGCCTGTATTTATGAAATCGTTTGGTGATGCTTGGAAATGAATTCTCGTTGTTTGTGATTATAGATGGGTAGGACCATCGGATCGAAGCGGAATGGCTGTACTTGAAGTGGGTATTCCCAGTGGTTACATTGTACACAACAAGACTTTACAAGCACTAGTTAAAAAAAGACAGAGTGTAACAAGCCTGCGAAATGCTGAATATTACGCTGATAAGGCTGTTCTGTACTTTGACTATGTAAGTACTGTCCTGCATTCATCTTCCAATCCACTGACTGACTATGACTTTGGCGATGACTGTGACAATGACTGTGTGTATGACTATATGACTGACCGAATGACGATGACTTCAAGACTGAAATGACTCCCAAGGGTGAAGCAAAAACAAATGACCTATTATGGAAATTCTTTCATTACAGCTGGATCCCTCAAATGCCAATTGTGTTAACTTCAGCGCCTTCCGTTGGTTCCCTGTGGCAAATATCACCGAGCAGCACTTCATCAAAGTCTTTGAGTATTATGAACCAGGTATGATATTACACCTAATTATCCACAGAGTATAGTCCGCATATACCCTTTGTCTAGTTTAGCCAACCTCCCTTCAACCTCGTAATTTCCATTGCTTGCGGTGTAAAGTAGAATTGCACTTTGTGCCTCCCTGGCAGAGCTAAATCATGTAGACTTCAAGTCCTTGAAACTCTTATGATAGCTGAAAGAGTTGTTATATGTACTGCTGCTCTTATCTGCATTATTTGACATGATTCTTATGCATCAGGTGAAATTGGTATCTTTTCACGCAAATGTATAGCCAAAGTTTGAGGTAGCTGCTAGCCAAGGTTCAACCCTGGGACCTAAATCAAGGCCTCCAAACTACAGGCCGCGTTTCCTTTGTGTAAAATATATTTCATTGTGACGTAAATTAGACTAAACCAAGCAGTTCTGCTTCCCTCCCCTGTCATTAGAGCTGTTCCCTGTCGATCCTCTCCCGGAGTCTTATCTTCAGTATTTGTTTATTTCAGGTAACTTCCTCTATACTCTGTATGAGAAGATAGAGTTGACTAAACTGACCGTCTGTCTGGTATGTGGTTCATACCAGTGCCCATACTGCCCATATTATGCCTCAGGAGAGAGCGTTAAACCCAGTGTGATGCTGACACTGCTTACTGCCTTCATTGCTATCGTTTATACGCAGCTATTTTTGTCAGCCAGCCCAGGGACAGGTCGATCCTTTTCCAAGAGAGGAATCGGGAAATGCGGATAATGTGACATGCCATCTTCCGTATATTACAATTCTGAGACAGCATCTGGTGATTGTGGCCATGTTATATAAGCGGTGGCTTCAGTCTGAACTTCCTTTATACATTTAAAATGCAATATAGGCGAGCTGTTTCAGTGACCTAGTTCATTCCATATTACATTCCGCTAATGAGTCAATCCCATGAGAGTACGGTCAATGTGGATTTTTAGCCTGCCAAGATCTATGGTGTATTATAGCTTATGCATTTTGTACTCCATTTTATACTTAATATTATACTAATAAACTGTACATGAATGACAAGTCATAGATTTTGTCCAGTGTAGCAAACCATACTGGTACTATTACTCTGGTATTGGCTGTAATGGATATTACACTATGAGCGTTTTACGAATGGTACTCCTAAAGGGTCGACATAGATTCTTCTTATAAATAATTAAAGTCAGTATCAAAGATACTGAAAGTGCAAAAGCATAATATATGGACGGAACATGTCTCGTCCGTTGCTCAGGGTGGTGCATGGCAACCTGCATTTGTTGTGGTGAGTATGCTAGCACTTTGTAGTACTGTAAATATTGTACTAGAGCTCCAGCGGCAACCGAGGTCTTATGAAATAGACAACCATCTGCAACAAAAGTCAAGTCGCTCTGTGACCAATGATTGGTTATTTACCATAGACGAAGACATGATTACATGTGCAGACAATATCACTATATAAATATGTTCGGCTTGGAAGTGGTTTTAGAACGCGGAATAAAATTTGACAAAACCGTATGTTAAACGATTATACCCCGTATTGCAACGATGAGTGACGCGGTTGCCTAGTGAATATCGCACGGGCTTATGATCAGGGGTTCCTGGTTTGGACACCACTTCATCATGCAGATCCTGCCGTTAAATAAAGGAGTCCTTTTGGGACACACCACAAGATGCGATGTAAAAGATGTTGAACTTATCTGGAGAAACAGTCACTGTCCTGGATCCGGGTAGGGTGAAACTAAAAGCTCTCGTATACTACTCCATATGTGCAGTTAGCACAAGCAAAGTTGAACCAGATTTGTAGTCGTCCGCATTTATGATGGAAAATACTACACCACAAATCATGTCTCGTGTAGAGTAGTCAATATTTATGTCAAGGGAGCTTACCATCTAATTCTTTCTCTTCCAATAGATGCCTGCCACTGTTGGTGGCCTGAAAACAAAATACTTTTGTGTGTACTTTTGATGCGGTTACTTTGATTTGATCGATTTCTATTTTTCAATGTTCAGTCTACACAACATCAACTACAGCGGCAACAGTGTGGTTGTTCTCAGCAACAATGTTGGTATGTTTACGATGAGCTGTACTGCTCAATAATGGATGCCCCCTCCCCTGAGGGAAATACACCACTCGACAGATCGGTATCTGAGTGATTGCCTTCCGGATTTCCGTTTGTAGAGATCCTCAACAGTAAACGGAGTATATAGAGTTGTCATAGTTGGTCTACGCTGACAGTCATTGTAAGCTTCTCATTTGTCATGAGCGGAAAAAGACCACACACGGTGTTTGAATTCCAATAGAAGAGTAGGTATTATTATTTGTTACCGCAGCAACTAGCACAGCATTGTATATTTTAGCAGGAAATTCGGGCTCTTGCTTGCTGGATAAAGTGCCTCAGACCTTAACTCTATAGCAAATAAGGACACCTTCTTCCACTGTAATTGTTTGTTTTTACCTTGAAACAGCCAGTTATTAGGTCTTGTTCTTCCAATAGTAGTGCCAGATACTCTGGTCTAAGGAACTCCACATAGCCCAGACTAGGACAAACAAACACTGCAATAGATTTATTGTGTTACACATTTATACAACAAACAAAGTTGTGGGTGTTTTCTCGCCTAATAATGTCCATAATTTGCAACAACAGGTAAATTTGTATGGGCCCTCATCATCATGGGTATGCTGTCTGAGCACAAATAAAGTACAGGAAGATAAAGACAATAGAGAGGTTGCGGAGTTGCGTACCCCCGATACGAAACTGAAATTTTAGTGATTCCACCTACTAACATATAATGACTCACTCGGTGAGAAGTTCGCTCACTCAGATAAAACATTGCTTACTTTAGATTGATATTACTAGTGACTCAGTGTATAATATTGGTGCAGAATGCAGATATATGAATAGGTCCGATATTGTAGCTCGTAACATCAGTGATAGCCTACAAACTGCAGTAGACTTATTTGATTGAACTAGGAATGTATCATCGTACCGAATTCTGAATAAATTTCGTACGAACATACAGTAAGTCGTCTGCATTTGCGCGTCAATGACACCAACTTGGTGCCATTTTTTATTTCTGTATATGGAAACGGGACTCCGCAAACTCTCTAAGAACAAAAATAACAATTATATCTGGAAATAAAGAAAACTACATAAGAATTTTCGATGTAATGCAGTGTGTGAAAGTCGCAGTTACTTACAATGCTCAAAGAACAGGTCCATATCTTTACTTGGCACCTTTGGATAGTGAGCTGAGGAGCCTGCAGTCAAGTTTATCATCTGTGAATAACTGTTTGTGCAAAACTCTTGCTGAAAGTCACGCATATTGAGCCAGCCCAAACTACAATGAGAAAGTCAACCGAATCAAGCGGAGTGATTGAGACAAGAGAAAAAAAATGAATTACTGAGACACAGTCAGGAATCTTCTTTCGTATCCTGACCAGCGCCATCGGCCAGCGGGTATGGAGAAACTGACCTACTGAGTCTTTTGATTCAGCGTTTTCCAGGATGCGTCATTAGCAGACTTCTTGCTTACGACTGCAAGCCCATAAGGTAACTCAATGAGATTCGAAACAGGGTTGCAAAACCGAGAATTGAACCATGAGCCTCGGATCCAAGGTCTAGTACTCTTCCTACTATGCCATAATCAGGTATGTATGCAGATACTGAAATACTAACCTTGGGAGCATCTGTGACCATACAGCCTTACAGGTAGGGATGCTTTCTAACACAATGCTGTACAATATCTGATGAAGCATAGGATACGAGCTCAGGTGTCTTCTGGTCATGATATCTTGGCAGTTGTCACTAATCTGACATGTTCCACTGGTTTCAGCGCGTAACACAGCAGCAAAACACTCGTCAGAAGCAGCCTCATCGAAATCTGTAAGAAATAACTTTCGGTTAACCAATGTCATGGAACGACCAATGTTAAAACATTTGTCATTAGGCTGATGATGATAAATTTTAGAATCGCCAACAAAATTTTATTGCGCTTCAATATTTTTCAGTGTTTTAATATTCGTTGTTTCAACAGTCACACCATACCGCAACCTTCAGGGCTTTGATCCCGCCGTGTTTGTAGATATTTTCTCACCTTTGAAACTCTGCGAGTCCTTGAGAGTATTCGTCCAGGTAAGTTTTTGGTCAATGAGTGATGGTCGCCTGATAGATACAAACGGACGAGCGACAAGCAAAGCCAGTTTCTTGAAACTTTCAGGGTGATTGCTGAAAACAAACAAAAATGTCCACCATATGGTTCCCATTTTTACTTCTTCAGTGAACAAATCCGCTTTTGGAGGGCTAGCTACTTTGAAGAAAATGAGCACCAGCCTCAACTGCCACAGAACTATCTTTCGGCAGGCACAAAACCCGCAAAAAGACTAAGAAAGTGATAGTTCCAGTACATTGAGGAGCACTCAAAAGTGAGAAGTTCCTCCATGCACCTGATGGAGCAATCCAAACTCTACCTTGATCCCAACCCTTGGAGGCAACTTCATTTGATTCCCGACTGTCAGACCTAAAGTCTACGCTGAAGTCTGGTAAAGATGAGGTGTATACAAAACACTGCTGCAAGTGATAGGTCCAAGAAATCTTACCCTCTAACAGACACCTGTCCCTTGGCAGCTATATGAGAGACCTTTCTTGACAGGTTGAGCAAATGAACTTTTAACTGGTTAGGCACAGTAAAAGAGTGCAAACCAACAAAGGCTGTGGTCCTATCATTGATGCCACCTAGAACATAAAACACTTCTGTGTGAGCGTACTGACAGTCTGTCTCCATCATAGAGAACGATAGGATAGCACCGGGCCTGGATGCCACAGTGAGACAAAATGTGGATCACTGCTATAGCTCAAGTTATCTTACAGAGTTGATTTTCAAGGAACTACAACTGGCTAACCATTTAAAACAAAACCACCTTTGGTCGATAGAACAATATAGATAAGAGGAGTCAGCAAAACCGATTTGGGACAATGATTGACTCAATGGTGTGACCGTTTCAGTTTGCGGTAAGAAATAGGTAAAATACTTCTAATGGTTTCAAAACCATTCAGTGTCCACCAATTTATTTCCAGTAAAATGTGCTGTGAGTAAGCAAGAGGCTGGTGTTAAAAACAAATCTTCACAATTAAATGCCAGGAAGCTTGCAAAAAAATGTCAGTAACGCTGAGTTCATTGACAAAGGGCCATCAAACTTTAAATGCCGATGTAACAGTGGAATATTATATTAGACGATTTATCAAAGGCGGCATACCAGAATGGTACATTGGTTTGGGGATTGATTTGTACCCAGAACATAATGCCATCAGGATCGACTATTACAGACATCTGATGCCATTACCAATTATTATGACTTTATCATTATGATAGGTTGGAATACAAAACAATAAGAAAATCATTATCTTTTACAGTTTACTCAGTCATATGCAAACAGAGATCTGGCTCTCTAAAAGAACAATATACAACAATGGTCCAAGGTCAAGCCAAACATTGATACATGAAGGCCGTGTACGTCATTGATATGTAGATAAGTGCCCAAATTATGGATTGTTATCATTCATTCATGCTGACACGGGTTAATCAACTGCACAAAAAAGCATTGATCGTTTTCTATCTGCTATATGCGACAACCATAATGGTGCAAGACTAAAAATCACATTTCGACAAGGGTAACTTTCCCACCTTCCAAAACACGAAGGCCAAATAGTCCATCCACATTAGCCTCACTAACCCGACGATCGTAGAAATTTACGACTGCATCAATAGCACGCATGAGCTTCTCGAGATCGCTCACAGCATTGATGCCGGCTGAAATAGAGGTTGCAGAGCAATAGCATGTGATCATTTCAAGGCTACAACTAAGGCAAACCAATACAGAAATGAATATTGAATAAACAAAACTGAATGCAGAGAGCAAGCGGCACGCATGAATACCAGCTCAAAAAACAAGCTTCAATATGAGGTCAGTATCAACGCTCCAGAGCATTGATACTGATCCGCTGGTGGTGCTCCATGCTAGGCCATAACTGGTAAAAGAACAAGCATTTAAACTAAAAGTTTCACCATAACGGCCACCCAAGTTAAGGTTTGGTTTGGCTCACACACGCAATTGTAAGATTCCAAAGCTTATCTACACACTGTTAAGGATGAACATTCAACATACAGCTACTTTCCAGTTAGGAAGGTTTGTTAACTAATATTCCTGAGCAGAAAACTCGGGAAGATGATGAAGGATCAATCTTCAACTGTGTGGGCTTTTCCAACAAACTAACGTTAAAAGGGTAATGACATGGACAAAAGTGACTTCACTTGTTTGTAGATTCTGAAGCCTACCATGAACAAATGGCCCCAATACCCAGTTCAAATGGAAGCTTAGATATAGCCCTATCCAATGCGCATACTTGGAACCCGTTGACGACGTACTTTTCAGACCGTCAATGGACCAGAATTGGCCTCGAGATAGGAAATTAACACAGACCTGTTGGTATTTGCATTGATTTCTCG
>Ga0224511_10000688_pt1 | contig 17466 bp, 18 predicted proteins | sample SF_May12_sed_USG_2_FD_169988 | JGI IMG/M metagenome (GOLD analysis project Ga0224511, IMG submission 169988) | Sediment microbial communities from San Francisco Bay, California, United States - SF_May12_sed_USGS_8_1 | ecosystem: Environmental > Aquatic > Marine > Sediment | place: USA...
ATTTTTTTCCACAGTCCGCCATTTTAAATCCTGGTTGACCTTTTACATAGGCTGACTTCATAACTCTAACGTACAGTGAGTACCGAGGTGTTCCGAAAACAAGTTAGAGTTATGAAAGTCAGAACTACCATAATGTAAGATAGATGTCAGGTTAAATTCAGGCATTTGAATAAAATCGAGTTTCAATGACTCACATTAGGCGCCATGTGGGAATGCAATGTCACTCGTCTTGGGGGTTCATTCGGTTATGTTTGTTGATTGTATTATACAGCATACAATAATTCGAATGTATGTCGAAATGTCGAAATAATACCAATGAAAAGCATTGATCATTCTCTGCTTGAGGTTTAATATGTAGACGGGGATTTTAGAGTGGGAAATCACCTGCTTGTATAAAAGTACTCCGATAGCGATCCGTATTCAATAATCAATACGCTTTGTCAATAAAATTACGATTATAGTAAAGCATTTCTGCTGACCATTTAAATGCTGTATGCCTGAGTAGGCTCTGCAGTTCTGACGCATGGGGGTACGGGGAAACACTGGACTTTTGCAGCCTTACCTCCCGGTGGGTCGGGTTGTATATAAAACGATGAACACAAATGGTATACTTTAGTAAACGCATTTTATACGCAAGTATAGTAGTTACTATACTATAAAATAGCAATTCTGAAATACTAAATGATGATAATAAGTGTTTATCAAAAATAACAGAGGGATACATATACCACTCCTGTTCTAAAGACAGCGTTTCATCGTAATTGTGCAATACAGCGAATAAAACTCTATCTCTAAGTGAGCAGACGACATTTCGCCTTTCACGATGAACGAGGGAACCTTCGATGGCTTCTGTGGCAACTCTTCATTATTCGTAAGACTTGACTTAATTTTGATCAGCTTTGTAAAACTTTGGAAAAATTTTATAAGTGCATGTCAAAATAGGGATAAAATCGTATAGAACTATCTGATAAAAATCTACTCTGTATTGATTATGTATGACTTGATAGAGATAATTAATAAAATGCATGAAATGCATGTAAAGTTATAGAAGACTATACTGAGTATAAGTAAAAGTAGCATCTGTGATTCCTCACAGGACTCGGTACTCTTACCTAGCGCCTCCTACCTGCATGTGACACCATGCCTCCAGGACACGCTGCTCACCTGGCTTCCGGCATCTATCGCATGGGTAGCCATTATCATGGCGGCACGTGACTGGTTTACTTCCGGCCCTCGATTCTGCGTTCCTCTCTCGCTTTTAAGCGTCTCAAAGTCGGTAAGCCTAGCAAGGTGTAGACAGCCACTCTGTAGTGAAAGGAGAATCGCATTATCAGTTTTTGTTCTTACACGCTGACATTTTTGTTAGTCTTTAAATGCACGTTTTTATTTGAGATAACTATTTAAGTTTTTTCATTGCAAACCTTTTTTTTTATATTCTAAATTGGCTGAGAAGTCATCTTTATTCACGAATTTCCACCTTATTTTTGTGGTGCTCATTACAACAAGGTGTACCCAACATATTTAAGTATACCGTTTGACAAGTACATGTAATAACTGTTCATTTAAAATTCAGCAGTTTAATATGTATCCAGGATAACCACAGACCCACGTGTTATCTACCTCAGGTGATGGCGCTTCTCCTCTGCGGCCTCAGTCTTGCCGAGCTCCTGGCTACCCATGAGAGCCGGCAAACACCGGCCTTCCTGTACGCGTGCGCACTTAAAGTTATGACTTACGTGAGTATTTTTATATTTAAATTGTCAAAAATGGAAAATCAAAATATATGAAAAGTATTGTTTTAATATAAGTATTTATTATTATTATTATTATTATTATTATTATTATTATTATTATTATTATTATTATTATTTAAAATAATTATGGTATCTATCTAGATTTATGTCTTTATGGCAATGTAAGATGCGTCATATATAAAGACCTTTTTAGAATGTAATGCAATTCTTATTCAAAATGCTGTTAAAATTGACTATAGCATTGTGTTTTATTAAATATCATAATATCCATTCAACAACACTGTTTTCAGTTCGCGGTTTCATTGCTGGTGCAGGTTTTGCGCGTGCAGGGAACCAGGGTCTCCATGGTGATATTCAACTTCTGGTTCCTGGCCTTCCTCACTGGCCTGGTCCCCATCTACTCGCAGATCTTCCTGGAGGTAGGTATTTAGTCTTCAAGTAAATTCTAGCAAATGATGTGTGTCGGACTCACAAGACATTATTATTGAATGTGTTATGCATTCATTTTAGAAATGCAGCTTTAAAGTTAATACCTAGATGTAAAAAATCGAAATGTTTTTATGTGGTAAATGCCTTATACCCGATGTCGATTTTGTAATATATTTTAGATTTATATCAGTTTATTTCTTCAGTTCTTTAATACTAGCATTGTTTTCTGGTGTTTTAGGATACCGGAAGTACCGGTCTAGGACTAAACGGCGCCTGCGCAGCACTACACATGATTTCACTACTCTTGTCCGGAATCGAGGAACGCGCTGGTGAAGAAGTGATTGATAAGGTGCGCTGTTTATATCACTCTATATTGTTGTTATGTTTTTGCCGGAATTCATTATTTTATTAACTATTAGACTGACTTATAATGATGATAGCAGAATATGTTTCCGTCCAGAAAAAGACAAACTGAAAACAGTGAGAAAGTAATTACTTCAACTGTCTTAATATTTGAGTGATTGATATACATAAGAATTTTTTAATTCAAACCTAAATTTAATTGCTTTGTCATCTTAAGAAATCAAAAAATTTCTTGCGCAATAAAAAATCCTGCATCCCTAAGTTGAGAATCATGTCGTCGTCCATGTTACAGAAGGAGTGCCCGGAAGTGCGCGCCTCGCTCCTATCAAGACTGCTCTTCTCCTGGGTCACGCCGTGAGTGCACTCCCCTTTCAGTAGAAATCTTATCCTGTTGTCGGCGAATTAGAAGTTTTCCGACTAATATACAATTAAGCTTCATTTTATTTGCCAATTTTGGCAAAATTAAAAGTTAAAAATACAAACAACCCCGACGTTTTCCACACATTACCTCACATTTGTCACAGTTTCAATTCAGGCTTTGTCAAAAAATATAAACTACATAGTTAAATGCTATTGCCCGAAGTGTATAACTTAGTTTGTATAATTACTAAGCATATCACAACAGTTTCTGTTTGTGATCCAGAATGATTAGTGATATTGCTCGCGATGGCATCAAGGAGGATGAATTATGGGACCTTCATCCCAGAGACAGATCGGACCAATACCTTCCCGCCCTTCAACAACACTGGGAAGCTGAAATCAATATTCATCGCGCTAGGTACACAATATAGCACTGGGACATTATGAAGTCATTACTATTCGTGCATGCTGTGTGAATTCGTTTGATATTGGTAAAACATTCTTAGATATGACCCGGTATGTGTGCATGTACTAGAAATCTTCTATTGAATAGTAAAGTCTGGCAAAAGCTAGCGAATGTTTATACTGTTATGTTTCCCGTCGATTTCAGGAATGAAAAGGAACGAGAAACGAAGCCCCATAAGAAAGATTCGGCGAAAGAAAAATTACTAGACACCAAGATAAAAGCAGAGACGTCAACAAAGGGTGATTCTGATAAGGACGAAGATGGCCCCTCACTGCTTAAGCCAATTATAAAAACGTTTGGGGTTGCCTTTTTAAAGGTATGGACTCGGTTTCAAAGACTACTAAAATATGTCATTATCTGTGTTATCTAGATCTGATTGTGAATTACTAAGTTATTACAAGAAATGTGAATTGTTTTAATATAACCATGTTTGGTTTAGAATCTTTTTTATTCTAGCAAATTGCATTTGAAGTACACCATCATTATAAAAGATTATAAAGCCAAACATCACCATTGAAATAATTATTGTTTGAAATCTGTTTAAGGGCTGGATCTGTAAACTTGCCTTTGACATCTGTCGCCTAATGGAGCCCATGATCATAAAGTAAGTTACTGTGACATATTACTGCAGGCTCATTAGTGTATGTTGTTTAATGGTATTCAAGTATGTTGTTTTAAACTGGTCTAAGAAAAACGACGACACTTTAAATAACTTAAATTTCGAATATAGATTTTAGCAAAGTGTATAAACCCTGTTAGCTTGTTTACAAGACAGAGACATTAATAACCAGAAAGTAACACCGTTTTGCATCCCCAGAGAGCTGATTGCCTACACTGAAAAAACGGTGGTACGAATGGCGAGCTATGGGGGTACGTGTTGGCGTCTGGCCTGTTCTCCGTTGGATTCATTGTGTCACTGACCATACACCACGTGATTATCCTCTGCCTGCTGGCCAGCAGACGGCTAAAGTCCGCGCTCATCGCCCTCATCTACAAGAAGGTTCGAGTTGCACTCAGTCATTCTATTTAGTATAATTTTAAATGCTAGAGTAGAATGATATCGTTGGCCACAAACAAATATTAAAAAATATATGTGTGTCCTTTTTTTCCTTGAGCATCTCATTTTGAAAACTGAATTATTCTTGTTGGGTGTCTATCATCGTCTTCATTTGTATTGAACAAGTATAGATATAATTAAGTTAATAGCATGGCTTAACATGTTCAACGCACGCAGAGGAATGTTTGGTCGGCGTTTCAGTCGTTGACGATGAACAACGCTGCCCGGAAATCAGCGACGCAGGGAGAGATTGTCAACATCATGTCCACGGACGTCGACCGCATCACTGACATCGCCTCGTAAGACGCATAACAATGTTGCGTGTTTTCATATAAGTACATCTGAATAGTCGTGGTTTGTTTTTAATGGCATGTATGTTCCTACAGAAGAAAACCATTTGAGGTTTGCTTAATTATTATGCTATTCTATTATGATATACAGTAATAAATAGTATGATACACGAAATCACCAACATGAATCCTCTAAGCCTTCTTGTGTGTGGGTCATTACAGGTGGATCTGGTTCCTGTGGTCAGTACCGTTCAACGTCACCGGAACTATGTGTTTGCTGTGGTACACCGTCGGCCCGGCGTCCCTGGCCTGCGCGTTTGTAATGGCGGCCTTCATGTACCTTCAAGTATGGATAGCGCGCCGCCGCCGCGTCAACGACAAGGAAATCATGGAACATGTCGATGCGCGCTCCAAGCTCATGACGGAAATTATCAACGGCATAAAGGTAACGCGTCAACCTGTTTTAGTGAGTATACTAAATGGCCTGCGTACACAATATCATAAAATTGGCCTTCAATCATTTGCAAATCATTGTTCTTCAAAATTAAAGACTCCCAGTTCATTGTCGTTCACGCCTATATTATTTTTTATGGTTTGTACTGTGTGCGGCAGGTGTTGAAACTGTACGCATGGGAGCCGTCCTTCCAGCGCCAGGTGGAAGACATCCGCGCGCTCGAGGAGGCGGCACGTGGACGTAACCGGAAGATGAACATCATCGGCTCCTTCGCTTGGCACTTTGCACCTATGGCCGTAAGTAACGTTCGGTTTTTGGTATCAAGTAAAGTGTAAAACGACATGAATATCGTTCAAATAAAATATATTATAATCTAAACGTATAACCGTTCCCCATACATGTATATATTTACAGTCAAAATGTTGATGTGTGCATTTTATTCGTCATGCTCTGTTTAAAGAAGTTGTTGTGAACACATTCACAAGGTAAACACCCCATTACATATATCCATGCTGCCTCAGGTGTGCCTGTCCGTGTTCGGCATGTACATCTGGCTCAGCCCCGGGGATCAGCTGGACGCGCAGAAGATCTTCACGACCATCTCGCTGCTCGCCATCCTGCAGGGCGAGGTGAACATCCTGCCGCACATTGTACAGCAAATCACAGAGGTACACGGCCATCTTTGAATAACTTTCGAAAATGATTTTACGTGTGTTGTATTCAGATTTCACCCGGAGTGGGAGTATAGTCCTGGTTGTATAAAAACACTACTGCTGTGTTTACCAGTCGTGTTTACTGTTCGCCACTGTTTTCCAGGCCAACGTGTCCCTGGGTCGGGTGAGCAAGTTCCTCCGTCACCAGGACATCGACCCTGACAACGTCCAGAACGACCCTCAAGCAGGTACATGTTCATACATCCGTCCATATGCTATGCAAACCGTAACAAACTTAGCGGCTGTTCAGTGGCAGAGCAGACGCCCCCGTTAATAATCTTCTGACGATCTGAGTTTTTCTTTTCTCTCTCTTTATTTATGAACATAAAAGTTTTGTCAATAGCATGTGATCTATTTTTACAGACAATGCGGTAGATATAAAGAACGGCACATTTTCCTGGGATCCCACTGCAGAACCAACGTTAAAAGGGTAAATTTAATTCATTTAATTTATAAGATAGTTGCAGTAGAAAGTAAATTTTAAATTTGGTAAGCTCAGGGTGTACTTTGTACAATGTATAAGTAATATATTTTGAGGGACGATATTATGTAACAATTATTCTTCAATTATACGTTCGGTAACATATGTAATGGTTGTTCTGTTGTACCAATCCTGAACATCTGTTCCCCTGTTGTAGTATCGACGTCAGCGTGGCCCCCGGGGAGCTGGTTGCGGTTGTCGGAGCGGTCGGGGAGGGCAAATCCTCGCTGTTGTCCGCTCTTCTCGGGGAGATGGACAAACTGCAAGGCGCCGTCAACGTCAACGTACGTTAACACGTGACACGACATGGTTAACGTTAATACACAATATTACGTTTTCCGCTTCCTATGCTGTTTTCGTCACATTGCTGCACTCAATATTAAAATTAATATTAAAGGCATTAAATATTTAAAAAAAAGTTCAATCCGTAAATAGCATAACATACATGTAAAACTAACAGATAAAGAACTGTGTTGTCATGTCAGATATGTAATAACACATTAAAATTCCTATAACAGGGTTCGGTAGCATACGTACCACAGCAGGCTTGGATTCAGAACGACTCGGCCCGCAACAACATCATATTCGGATCGCGGGCCGATCGTACCAAATACTCGGAGATCGTAGATGCATGCGCTCTAAAAACTGACTTCGACATGTTTAAAGGAGGCGATCTTGTCGAGATTGGTGAAAAGGTGATAAAAATTTCCAAAATAAGTTTTTGTTTGATTATAAAAAACAAAGTTTAACACAAAAAAATATTGCCGAATCAGCTGCAAGAGCTTTAATTCGAAAAGGTCATCCGCAGGGCAAATATCGTTGAAGTCGTCATGCACACACTTTTTGATAAAGATCCAAGAAGCTAAAAAACCTAAATAACAATTAAATGCACCTTACACATACCTTATATCTAACCTATGACGCCACTTCAGGGCATTAATCTCTCGGGCGGCCAGAAGCAGCGCGTGAGTTTGGCGCGTGCGGTCTATAACAACGCGGACGTATATCTCCTTGACGACCCGCTATCAGCCGTCGACAGTCACGTGGGCAAACACATCTTCAACCACGTGATCGGACCCGAGGGGCTGCTACGGAATAAAGTGAGGCCAAACTTAATATTAACTCATCAGTGTGATAAAATTACGCTATTATTCATCTCACATTTGAAAGAAAAAAGAAATGTTTAAATGTCAAAACATCGGTTTATATTTTTGGCAACGAATGCTTTAGACATTTCTTTACCTTTATTTGCATTAATAACGCTGTATGTTCCGCACTAGACTCGCGTGCTGGTGACGCACGGGATCCACTGGCTGCCGCAGGTGGACCGGATCATCGTAATGACAGGCGGCCGCATCACCGAGACCGGCAGCTACGAGCAGCTGCTTTCTCACGACGGCGCGTTCGCCCGCTTACTGCAAACATACGTCACTACAGAGAGTTCCGACGACGACAGCGACCAGGAAGGTGAGAATACTCGTAAGCAAGGTCGAGATTTACTTGAAAACACTTGCAGCCAGTACAACTGTTTTATAAAATACATGTAGTTAAAAAACCTTTAAAGCATAATAAACGCTCAAACTATTATGCAAAATAGTGTAATGAAATGTTCTTAAAAATAGTGAATAATTGGTAACGAGAATATTGAACAAGATATGGTGTATTTAAAACTGCAGTGAGGGAAATGAAGAATGAAGTTCTACACCGACTTGAGTCTGTGACGTCAGAAGGGTACGTCAGTGATGACGACACTACGAAGACGTCACATAGGTACAAAACGATAGTTTCCGTCTCTCACACTTATAAAACAATTTTGGTTGAATAGTAATTTTAACAGTGTTTATTGAAATTAAAAAGATATGTTGTTTTTTTTAGATTTAATTTGTTTAGTTATGTAGTTTCTCATATCTGCATTAATTCTAATCTTTGTATGTGTTTTTTCCAATACTGATGATATTCAGTGAAACAAACGTTTAAATGACTTGTACATCTTCTACAGAAGACGTCACTTCAAGCGGACTCTGTCGAGGCCCGAGGAAGCAGCAGCTACTTCGCCCTTCACAGCGGCCGAAACAAAGCTGCAGAAAGAGGGCAAAAAGTAGGAAACAAGCTGATTATAAAAGCTGAATTTTGATATTTTTCCATTACAAACCAGTCTGAAATAACTGGACCCTTTTCTGATCTTAACACATTAAGCATAGAATTGTTTTTAAACGTTATTGCTGGAAAATTATTCCAAAGCCCCCTCCGGCAAAGGATACTATTTAGGGATTGAATTTCATTCTAGTTGCGTAATAAATATTTTTATATGAACGCCGTGTTTTTTTGCAGGAATTACGTACCGTTCATGCGCAGTGTCTCAACATACGAACATATGACGTCACCAGAGGATGGCTGGGAGAAAGAGGTGGCCGTCGACAGTGGCGCCCTCGTTGATGAGGAGACTACCGAAACCGGAAGGGTAGGTCCTGTGCGGTCGTTCGATCCTTTAGAATAGATTTAGATATCTGTTTTATGTCGTGGTTTTCATTAACATATCGACAAATTGGTTCTACTAGTACTTGAAGTTTGGTTCGTCTTGCAAAATTATTTAAAAAGTAAACGCCCAGATGTTAGAAAAAAATTAATTTCCTCAATGATTTTACAAGTGGTAACATTTCGACGTTGTGTGTTCAGGTTAACTGGCGGGTGTACTCGGCCTATATCCGCGCTTTTGGCCTGTGGTTCGCGCTTGCTGTGGTGGTTATAGACGGGGCGGCCCGTGCGCTCGAGGCTGGAAGCAACTACTTCCTGCAGGCATGGGCGGACGACCCGATGCTGGCGAACAGCTCCCACGTGGATATAGCTGAGTACGCAGAGCGGAACACCTGGTATCTGACCGGATACGCCTGCTCCGGCATGCTGGTTGGTAGGTGCCTTCTGTGAAATGTTATTGAGTTTTGTTTTATCTGAATTTATGGGTTTTTTATTTACTTGCATTGCGCAATTTTCGGGGTTTTTTCCATATGAAAATGTAATACCAATAGTTTCACTGCTGAATGGAAATCCTTTTCAAACCGTCTAGGCAACCGTATCAACTCTACATACTTAAACCTTTAACGTGACTTGGTTTTGCCTCACCAGCGGTGCTCGTGGCGTCATACACGGTGATCATGTCCAAGCGTAGCCTTAAGGCGGCCACGCGCATGCATTCCAGCATGCTCGACAACGTGCTCAAACTGCCCATGTCGTTCTTTGAGACAACGCCCACCGGCCGCATCTCAAACAGGTAACATAGTTATATATATAGACTTATGTTTTCTAGAAATATTTCTCATTAAATTTCTTATTTGTTACGACTTGTATAACATTTATATAAGACAATAATTGTACGACACTGAATTGTAAACCTTTGTTATTTGTTGCATTTCGACATGTATGATAATCACGCGAAGATAATTATTCATCTTAACGTCATGATGCTGTTTTTGTCTAAGGTTCGCCAAGGACGTTTCGGCGCTGGACGAGGTTCACGGCTCGATGTGCGGGTTTGGCCGCACGATACAGACGTCACTGTACTACATGGCCACCGTCATCTGGCAGATTCCCGCCTTCCTCATTGCCGTCGCCGTCATTGCCGTTCCATACCGCAGAATCGTGGTATGTCACATTGTTCTCCACTCCAGAATTGCAACATTTATATCTTAATTGAGTGTTTGTTAAAAACTGACATAGAAAATTTTGGTAATACAATGTTTCAAACTATATTTTTCTATATAAAACACGAGATCTGTTTTCCCAACCCCTTTTGCACGTGAAAATGTTCTACTGCAGAACATGTTTGTGCCGTGCGTACGTCAGCTTCGACGTCTGGAGTCGTCTACCAAGTCACCGATCTTCTCACACTTTGCCGAGTCCATCAGTGGTACGTCATGAATGTTTCTCTTAGTGACTGTTATTGTTGTTCTAATTCGCTTTTGTTTGCATCTGCTCTGAGCTCCTGCATGTGTTTTCACATCATGTAATTTCGTGCGGTTGTCCTACTGTTGCGTTATATCATACAGGTACCAGCACGATCCGAGGTTTCAAGTTTGAGGAGAGATTTATCCAGGACTCACAGAAACGCGTAGATAAGCATCTTGCATTCAACATTGCGCGGGAAAACGTCCACATGTACGTAGCGGTCGGGTGGAAACGTTTTTAACTAATTTATGAACAAATATATGCACACACTGATTGTGGCTAGTTATTTATTATGCGATTAATTTTTGCTGCGTTTAATAAAGGGTAAGCATTAGTAAGCCCGTAAATATTTTCAAAATTAACAAGTTTTTTTGAGCATCCAACTTACTTTTCTACACGAATTGTTGCGACAGGTGGCTCGGTTTCCGGATGGGTGTCTGTATCGACTTCATCGTGCTGGTCACGACGCTGTTCGCCATGAAGACATTCGGCCTGACGGGTGGCATGCTGGGACTGCTCATTACCAACGCCTCTAAGGTGCGTCACTTCCGCCAGTAGCAACAGTTACTTCTGGAACTTTATTAACGTTTTTTGTTAAATTGCATATAGATTACTACAAAAATTTAAGAGAATGTGTAATTGAAATGACATGCAATGACAATGTTGATATGGCATATTATGTCTTTATCTGTTTATTGACTTCATATAAACATGTCAAAAGGGGAAAAGTAAATCTACGATTCGACGATGTGGCTTACATCGGCGCGTTGTTCAGAACTTACCTATTTGTTTCATTACGGACAAATGACAGATTACCCAGTAGGTAAAACATGCATCCCAGATTCGAGCCTGTTGCTGACCATGGCGCGTGTTTCAGATGGCGCAGTCGATGAACCATATCGTGTGGGTGATGGGGGACCTGGAGACGAAGGCGGTATCCGTGGAGCGCGTGGTGGAGTACACCAACAGGAAGCAGGAGGTAGTCGCCCGCACCCTCATTACTACATCTTGCTATAAATGTTTAATTGTAGTATTGGTAGTATTGGCGTATTCATAAGCTGTATTTAATTTAATGAAACTGCCATACAAAACTATTGACATTTCACTTTTCTACTTTTTACTACTATTGTAACAACTGATTTTGACATGAACTTTAAACTTTGTGCGTGTTCCACAGGCACCGCGTGTGATTGAGGATAAGCGACCGCCAGCCGGCTGGCCCTCCGTTGGAAACGTCACGATAAAGAACTTCTCCACGCGCTACCGCGAGGGTACCGATCTCGTGCTGAAAGACGTCACGTGTGAGATTAATGGTGGCGAGAGGGTAAATACACTTATTTATGATATCATACTTGTTGTTTAAGGTTTGATTAACGTCTACGATTCTAGATATTGCATATACACGTTCCAATTGTATATAGAAAACAATCAACAATAATAATTAATAATGGATAAACAATGTCAATACTGTTTCTATCATATCCGCTTAACGACGACCTTCTGCCTTTAGGTGGGCATCGTTGGCAGGACGGGCGCGGGCAAGTCCTCGCTGATGGTTTCATTGTTCCGGCTGATCGAGGCGGCGGACGGTTACGTGGAGATTGACGGCTTCCGGTTGGCGGACCTGGGCCTCCACGACCTTCGTTCCTCCCTTACCATCCTTCCGCAGGTGGGCATCTGGCACGTGCTGGAATACGTTGTGGCAAATGACACTGAACTCTGTTAAACCTGCTGAAAAATGTTTGATTGCGAAAATGTGTAATAGATGTGGCATCCGTTGCTGTTTTTATTTTCTTATGGAGATTGAATGCTTAATAAAACAATCAACATTATTTGTAGTATTAATCAAACACATTCGTTTCCTTTATCACAGGACCCGGTCATGTTTTGCGGATCCCTGCGGCTCAATCTCGACCCATTTAATGAGTATACAGATGAACAGATCAGGTCGGCCCTGGAACATTCGCACCTTAGCAAGTTCGTCTCTGGTCTCAAGAACGGACTGAAACACGAGTGTGGCGAGGGAGGACAGAACCTCAGGTACAAGTTTTGTCTTCTACAAATGTAAGTAATTTTAATTTTAAAACTGATAGTGTCTGTTTTAGAGATTTAAAAGGCGTTATTGTGATGATTTAAAAAAATATCTACTGGACAGCTAGTATTTCAATACTAAGTACTTATGTCTAAACAAATCCTGATCTCTACAACTAAAGTTCGAAATGATGATAGGCGATAGTTTATATATTATGAATATGTAGGAGTATTCCAATGACATGAATTGTCGTGTACATGTATATACAATGTAGTTTTTTATGCGTTAAACAAACAATGATGATGTATGTTTCATCTGTGTATATTTGTAGCGTTGGCCAGAGACAATTGGTCTGTCTCGCGCGCGCGCTGCTCCGAAAGTCGAAGGTGCTGGTACTGGACGAAGCGACGGCCGCCGTAGACGTAGAGACGGACGCACTGATCCAGGAGACGATCCGCTGCCACTTCCGGGGCTCCACCGTCCTCACTATCGCTCACAGACTCAACACTATCATAGACTACGACATGTGAGAACTATAGACATGTATTATGAAAGTAAACATACGTAGGTGTATAAAACAATATTTTTATCATTTAGGTACAAATATTTGTGTATTAAGTACTACAAAAGGAAAGACAACAATATGTGACTACTAAAGCAAACATAAAAGCTTACCCGATGTAGGATTGGAACCCTGAACCTCTATCATTGTAGTGAAATTGCGCTAACCGTTAGAATACCGATGCAGAAGGACAAAGAGCGTGTGGTGACGCAATAGTTAAAACATTTGTGACGTCAGGCATTCAAATTTCAACAAACAAATCGAAAACTGTGTGTAGCACTTTTTAGTGACTAGCTCCCGGCAGTATTTAAACACATGTAAATATATTTGGAAGTTTTTAATTCTTAAAGGAGTATGGTTCGCTGTTTAATAATGGTTAAACATAACTAAGAAAACAAATCTGGTTAAGCAAGTACTGTTATTCTGTAAATGCGTCTCCTTGCAAGTGCGTCATTGTTTTAATAGTCACGTGTCACAAAGTTGGTCATTTGCTGAGAGAAATGCATGTATCGTTGGACAGTCCTTCAAAAGCTGTTTGTTTTGACTGACCACAATTAAACGATTTTGTTGTGGTGGGCTATGTTAAAGCCTTCTCTGTGAATCTGTTTCAGAGTATTAATTAGCTTTTTTCTTAAACGGTCATTTATAGAAAACGTACAAAAGTGACTGACTTGTTGAAATGATGAGTGTGGTATGTCCGATGTTCTGTCCACTTGTCTCACGTGGTTGCCGTCTGTTGCAGGATCCTGGTGCTGGACGGGGGCCGTATCAAGGAATTCGACACGCCGGCCAGCCTCCTGGCAGACACCGCCTCCCAGTTCTACAGCATGGCCAGAGACGCCAGGCTCGTCTGATACATGACCCCTTCAAACACATTATAGTTTATAACTAGCGACGTTAAACAAATCATATAATGCAGAAATCAAATGCATGAACCGTGAGCTACCAGCATGACTACTTTTACCATGTGCCAATTCCACCAGATCATATACTGTTATCATTACAATGTATATTGATATATAAAATCATTTAAAATATTTGCGTTGTCAAAGGAAACCTGCATCAGGACCAATGTGCACGTGTCAGGCATAAATCAGAAGTGGTTTTAACTTTACCTTACACCAGTATTATAATTGTGAAAGTGTAGGGCAAAGCAAAAACGCAGCTCAAATCTAAACCATGCCGATGAAGACAAGCGTCGTTCTTTTCTTCATTGGACCCCCTGTGCCTGGCAGCTTTTAATAGACTATTTTACGTTAGTGTGCAGACTACAGTGTAATACTGCTACTTACGAGTCTGGCAAGACAAGCTACAGTCTACCTACTGCGTGTTTGAGGCGTCAGGGTACCTTCAATATATCTTAGTATTCTACAGATGCTCGGGCATTGATCACAACATCAGTATTGAATATACTTTAATTTTATATGGGCAATAGAATTATTTACGTAATTATAAAATATATTTGTTATTGTTTTTATGATTTTTAGTGCTACTGTTCTTCCTGTTATATTTGTACATACCAATGTTCTTCATAATGTGTTCTTGTATGCTCATTTTTGGGCATTGTTATCATGCATTTTAATTTGAAATGAAGTATTTTAGAACAGCTTCGAACATTTTTTTACAATTCGAAACTTTCTAAAACATTAGTATTTCTAGATGTTGTATTGGTAATATCAAAATGTTTTGTTGTTGTTGTTTTTTTTTGCATTATTTATTTTATACGTTTTAGTATATCATATTTGTTTTATATAATTGAGTAAGATATACAAATTTACACTATTTATAAGAATTATTATTTGTAATAAAATGTTCAAATATATAAATATGTTATTTTTTGTCATTGCAATACTTCTCCTTGGATTTTTAAGTGTTGATTATGGACAGTAAAATATACCTTATACCTGCTAAATTAACCTTCCTTGTTACTCCCGAAATCATGTTGTTCAATATTACAGGTGGATTTGCCCACTGTGACTTTCAAATTATGTGTAAAGAGACTGAGATAAAACTTCTTTGATATAGCAGACTTACATTGCGTTTGTTTCAAACAAAAACCTAGAGAGCGAGTAAGGTTGTAGGAGAAAGCCGGCGGTCATGTTTTTTTTTATTTTGGGGTAACAACAAACTTTAAACTGTTATATTTGTTTGCCCAAAAATAAACGTCGACTTTAAAAAACAAAATGGTTCACATTTTGTAGGAATTATAACCAAATATATAATACATATTATCTATGTTCAACTAAATTTACTTTATAATTATAGCTTTATTGGCCGCTCCAAGCATGCCTTCATCGATTTTTTTATTTAAAACCAGTTGACGACTTTCTGCAACGCCTTCCAGACGACTATTGGCCGAACCTTAAATGTTCTTTAATAGTGCGGCGAAGTGGTTTATTTTTACTTAATTGTACATTAGTAAGTTACATATAAATTCAGATTATATATTAAGCTTTACTGCAAATAATACATACATGTAAACGTATTTTTATCGAATTTATTCTGCGTTTGTGATATTATTTTTGACAATAAACGAAATTCAAAAGACTTATTATTGGAAAGTTGTTTTTTCAAATGAGTAATGCTTATAATCACCGAGCTAAAATGTTAAATGAGTAATTAGGCAAATGAATCAAAGTCCCAATATGGCACGAGAACGTTAATAATGGTAAATGCGAGTAACATCTGTCGCCGTGATGCGGTCTGGTCCACGTGTAAGATCGCCCATAAGCTCATTATACTGCATTATGGTCCGTCAAATTAATCTTACAGCACTGAACAATTTCACAGAAATGTGGGTCCAGTATTCGGATGTTAATATAAATACTTCCCCTCTAGGAATTTCACAACACGCATAGTTCTTACTGTGGACACATTCGGTATAAAATATATTTTTCATTAAAGGTTTATTTATTAATATTTTGCTAGCTTGATATGTGTCAAAGATGCAAGCAGTCTTAAAGTATGTGTGCCTTTTTATTTATAAGCGTCTTACGTATTTTATTTTCCTCAATACCTGAAGGTGAATGTTTGTTTATTTGTGTTCAGCAAGCGAAGATGTTGATAGGACTACTGTTTGTTGCGACTCTCGGCATACATGGAACTCTGGGATATAAGTATGGCTTTTTATGCAATCCCAAGTGTACCTTTATGTATAAATGTATTTATTACCATCAGATTTGGCATATGAACTGTAGCGTCAATACAAACCACATACTAATTCATACATTATGACGTTTTAAGAAGAAAAAAGGTACTAATATGGTACTTTTTCTAAACCTCTCGTAATAAACAATTATTTTTCAATTTTGATCATTGAATTCAATCATCATCCAATGGTTGCACAGTGTTTTGTCGTATATCTACCAGCTCCTACCTGGCGGTGGCCCCCTCCACCGTGCGACCGGGCATGGTGTTCACCGTCCACGTGACCGTGCTGCAGGACATGCCCAACCTGAATGTCAACGCACGTATTGTCCGTTCGAAGGAGACCGGTAGCTACGTTAAAAACAGCGCCATACTCCAAAGAGGTAAACTTCACATAATGCACAGTTCTGAAAAACTTTAATCTCCTCTCCTTTCTGTACTTTTCCTTTGTTTGTGCGATTAGGTTTTTTCACAAAAAGGAAGTACGCTTTCTTTTGTATACTGGGTCAGATTACCACCTAACAATCATAACTCTAATCCAATGGATTCAAATTGATCATGTACTGTTATAAATAATCATGATTGACAGTTCGGACACTGTTCATAACACATTAATTTTAGCTCACTTGTTATGTTATTTTAAGGGTGTGTCTTTGACTGTTAATATTAAAAGAATCTGGTTGTCTTGATTTATTTTGTTGTTGCCCACATGATCTTCTGTCCATTCTGTGGTGCAGGCGAAACAAGTGTGAAGATCGACCTCCAGCTGCCTGTCGACATGCCAGACGACATCTATACCTTGGAGTTGTCTGGTTACAACGGCAACACGAAGACATTTGAAAACACCACGTCACTGCAGTTCATGAACAAAGGGTTTTCAATCTTCATTCAGACCGATAAAGCAATGTATAAACCTGGACAAAATGGTAACCTTTTAAAAAGACATTGTTTTCTGTAATGACTACAAGAAGTTTCCTTTTAATGTACGTTTCATAAGATTGGTAATACTAAGTTCATGGTTAGATGAACGTTATAAGTTGACATAAAAGTGTACACTTCAAAACTGATTCACATCTTTAAATGGAATAAAAAAATCAACATAATAGTTTTTAAGATAACCAGGGCATGTACACTTTACCGTTTAGCTGTCCTGTTTGTTCAATTCCACAGACTGAGATGACGTTTTTATTTATCTCGTTCCCGCGAGATACAATCTCGTGCGCACGACTTTTTTTTCTCATGCGAACAAGCAATCTCCTCACAGCGATTACGTCACGCGTTGCTACTTAAATCTCTGCCTCCAGCAAGGTTCACGTGACGATAGAGTATCACGTGAAGCAAACACGCACAATCAGCGAGGAGTTGATCATTCATGTTTGGTTTTCTGTATGTATTTAGTATAGTGCGTTGAGTTTT
>Ga0224511_10000689_pt1 | contig 17464 bp, 4 predicted proteins | sample SF_May12_sed_USG_2_FD_169988 | JGI IMG/M metagenome (GOLD analysis project Ga0224511, IMG submission 169988) | Sediment microbial communities from San Francisco Bay, California, United States - SF_May12_sed_USGS_8_1 | ecosystem: Environmental > Aquatic > Marine > Sediment | place: USA...
TCGTTTTCCGAAGAAATGACCGAGGGGTTCTGATTGGTCGGACTCTAAATTTAAATTGTTGCACTCAACAGGCAAATTGTAATTCTGGATTACCTGCCCCTTACTACTATTAAAACGCTGAGAATGATTTTAATATTTCAGTTAGAAATATCTCGCTTAATGTGCATTTGTTGGCATTAGTTTTTTTAATCGATACACTTATTTTTGTGTCTCCTACATAATTGTAATTAGATCTAGTGACAGAATCGGACATACACTCTTTAACAAAATGTTTCGGTGTTTCCTTACTTTTTCATGCTGTTTGACGATAACAATTTGTATTGATATATTTGCAAAATAGTTGATAAAAAGATCGTACACCCGCACTTTCCCATTTTATGAGTGTGTACTTTTCTTAATGCTATACCTTATCTATCTTTCAATATATTTTTTCCTGATATTTGATTTTTGTTTTATTTTAAGTACAGTTCGGGCCTATTTCGGTATATCATTTTAATACTTATAACAAAATATGAGGTGTGTGGCCGTGATCTCATTCGCCCCAAAATAATGGGACCGAAATGCTCCGACTAAAACCTAATGTACCTTACAAAATTGTGAGATGAATTTTATCAAACCTTTTCTTTCATGAAATTTAACAATCTATCGAAATTCAATTTACATGTAAATGGTCTACATTTCACATGTCTTCCAATTCTATTACAGCCCATTACAGTTATATTAGTCCTTGAATGTACTCAACAAATACAATGGTAGTTTGATAATGTACGAAGCCAAAAAGAACCATTAACAATAGCATAACAATGACGTTGCGCACAATGTTCGACTATCTAACGTAACGTCATTTTAATGCCCAGAACGCCGTATTGGGGCAACGAAAACGTATGAATTGTAGTTCAATACAAAAAAGCGTTGTGTAACATTTTAATGCCGTTTGCAATTCGAAAGTGTATGTTTCTTCTCATTAACTACACCAGAGGATAGCATGACAGATAAACTTAAGATTTTATTTTATTTCCTCTTAATATGTACAATGTAACTGTATTTGTAATTCTGTAACCTATTTCTGAAACATATGATACACAGAACATATAGTTTACCTAATGTACAATATGTAGACAAATCACATCAATGATACCTTAACATAAATACTACATGTTTATAACTACTGTGTAATCACATCAATTACTTTAGTCTCACAGCGAATTCACACAGTCTGTTTATGTATCTGTTCTTTTTTTTCAAAATAAGTTTGCTTTTTCTTCTCTTCCTTTTTAAGTTTATACATTCGCGTCACTGCCTGAAGAAAAATGTAATGTTTAAAAAAAGCAACAGCAGTTATCAGAAACATTCACAGCGTGTATTTAATTTGTTTGTTTCCGCATATTATTATCATCATTATTATCATCATTATCATTAATAATAACTGCTGTTATTTTTGTTGTCATTATAAAAATTAAAAATAAAACATCGCTTGGTATTGATATGATTCAACCAGAATAAAATAACTAATGAAGGTTATATCATGTTGATTACCTAAGTCTATGTTGAGGCGTTAACGCTGATATTTCGACTTGTATTTAAATCTGACACATGAGGATTGCCATAGCTTTTGTATAGAAATAATGAGGAGTCCGATAAACCGACAAAACCGAAAATAAAACAACCGAAATGCAATAGCCGAAAAAACAACAACAATCATTTTATTTAAATGATAATTATACATTAAACTCAAACAAATCCTTTTAGACTGTATTATTTTAATGGCATACAAAGAAATAACAAAACACTCAGATTTTGACGTTATCTAACGTCACTAGTCGAACACTGTGCGCAACGTCAATGTTTTCATAAACACCTTAGTAAAAAGTTAACATTCTGCACACACTCTTTTTTGCGTATACATGCATCAACGATTATGCAGTTAAGTAGTGCCTCGCTTGACTCGCAATACAGTTCGAGCTTCAACATTCAGTTACAAAATGCCAAGATCGAGAATACGTGTGTATTTGATCAACAAAAACATTCTCATATTGATTTCAATTAAACATGAAGTGTTAATGATTTGTCAACACACGCCCTTTGTCAAGCAGTATCCGATCGCTTTGACAACCAATAAAACCTACGCCAATATTTGCAAAGTTGCAAAGTAAATGTAGCCTACATTCTTTAAACATATGTACAAGTCTAACTTTAGCGTCCCCTTTTCTTCATTTACATTTTTACTATCATATTTGTGGGGTTAGAAATGAAATATCAAATATGAAAATACCCAAGTATGCGACATATACGAGCGAACGTTAAATAGTGGTTGACCGACTTCTGTTGAACCCAACACTCAAATCGTACATCCGTGTCATGGGCGATACAATCTATCTGTACAATAATAGGCGGTCTCCGCGGCACTTCATGTTAAAAACATGTTTTTGTTTTTGTAAATGTAGCATATCGGTCCAATATGTAGCGATTGTTAAAAGTACAAACTACTAAAATATTTGTATAAAAACTTCTAATGAAATGATTTGTTTTCGTGATGACAGTTTGTGGTACACATATTACACGTTTAAACAGGTAGTACTAGAGTTTGAACCAACACGGCGACCGAGTGTCCTCCGCGCCACGTTCCTGGTCATGTCCTTACAGTTGTGGGCTGAGGAACGATTATGTCGGTGTTTGTGTCGTTCCTGATTTGTTTAAAAAACGAACCTTATTGCTGGTAGCGTCTTGAACTCATGTCAGCTGAAACAAGCCATCCTACAACAGGCAGTGGTATATGGAGTTAACCATTAACCAATTATAAAGCTAGAAATGTTACCAAAGAACATGGATATTCTTATGAATAAATGCAGGACACATAATTGACTTATAACCCTAACATTGATGTGACCTTGACCTTGAATTTTAGGGCGACCAAATACCCAGATGCGCTTATTCACATGCACTAGTATATAATTATTCAATTATATTCAGTATGGTTCTATCATCTTTACTTTGGGGATGACGCGCGACAAAAACTTTGGGCTATGGACTTCCGGACAAGGGCAATTCTTAACACATGAATATGTAATATTATGTATGCCCATAAAGTCGGGTTACAAACAGAAATAAAATGAACAAACACCATTACAACATCAAGTTAAACAGTATTTTATTAATTCATATACCTCCAAAAGGCCAATGGATTTCACATCACATAAATAATGAATTTAATACATTAAAACATATAACAAATAAAATAAAATATTTACTTATTTAATAAACCCTCATAAAGCTTAAAACTTTATATTGCACAACCAGGACTGTGGAGCAAGTCAGTCTGAGGTTCTGACTAAATACAACCATTACTGGAAAATGGCGAATGTCCGGACTGACCACGAGACATCAACGCATATATCACATACTTTGGTTGAGTATCGTGAGGCTGTTAATTAAAGCCGAGATGAAAGTATTAAAAAATGTAGGAATATCATTTGGAATTTTGACCAGGGCTAACATGGATCATTCAATAGTTTATATGGGTAAAGAATATTCTTCAACGTCACCAGCGTTGAACTTCAAGAACGTATAACCCTGACTAAGATGATGATGATGATGATAATGATGATGATGATGATGATGATGATGATGATGATGATGATGATGGTGATGGTGATGATGATGATGATGATGATGATGATGATGATGATGATGATTGAATTGGCAGAGGTGGTGATACCAAAAATGAGAATTATTTCATAAAAATACTGTACATAATGCTTTACCAACCCCAAAACAGATGTAAGAATAAAACAGATTAAAATACACAGCACATACTCCAACATTGTAAGTTAACATTCAAAATAAAGGATGCAAAACGCCAGGTATGTACACGTGCTTGAAATAACATAATACCTTTTATCATAAACTCATAAAATGAGCATCATAAACACAATAAGACACTAGTATATAATTATTATTCAATCTTTCTAATCTGGCATGTAATGAACTAATAAACAGCTTGTGTCAAAATACATGGCCAATTTCAAGGGCGTAATATTACTTCTATTCGTAAGAGATTAACCTGTTAATTTTTACAATATAATGTGTTTTATAGTAGACCAAAGGCACCTGGATTTCCAATTACATGTAAACTCTATTAAAGTAATAGAAACAATCCTAAATAACACATTCGCGCACTCTAAAATAATACACTGAAAAATCCAGTGCATAGATCTACTCAATATTTCTGTATCACATACACCTGACAAATTAGGTATATTGAAAAAAAATACACAGTTTAATAAGTTGAATGAATAAAGGAATTCATGAGCAATACTTTTAGCACGCCATCTTATGCGCAATCAGGCGATGCAAAATCATGTGCATATCAAATCAAAATGTTAATCCCTGGTCCCTCGGTGGCACCGCCAACTAGCTATACATATCACGTGCTTTGGTTTCATCGTCTGGAATGTGTTCTATCGCAGATATTAATCTGCTAGGCACGTTAGCTACGTCATGGCTGACGTTTACCTAGAGCCCACGTGGCCGCGCCATACTGTTCTTTCCTGATTTCTTGAGTGAACATTATCTCCCCTTTATGCATGTTCTCACAGTCATCCCGCGAGACTTCAAAAGCCTCGTTGAACTCACTTTCCTGCACTTTGAACGGCGTTGTCTGGCCACCCTTCTTATTATGGCAGTATTCTTCCACCATTTTTCTCGTCTCTTGAAAGTGGGTGACCTCGCGTGGAAATGATGGACCTTCTTCCTTAACCTGAAGGTTGAACTTGTTCTGGAAGAACTCATACAACAGAAAATCAAATATGGCGAACTCCCTATACATAGACTTCAGATCGTCGGTGACTTTAAATCTATCCGGCTTCTTAACACTACGCACATTTTTTATAGCGTACATAATATCGTTTAGACTCCAGTTAAGTCTTCTTTTCACCATAACTAACCCCTGGTCAAACATGTCCGCTAGAATCACAACGGTAAACTGCTTGTCTAGAACATTGTACAAGTATTCATTAAAGCCGTCCACGCTTCTGTTTGTAATTATACTGGGATCAACGCCGTATTCTAGAGCAAGGCGGTTGTTCAGAAATGAGTATCTTGGATTACTGGAGTCATATTTGGACGGCGACGTTAAAAATCGCCGAATCGGATCCTTGTCGTAAACTTCAATTTTCTTTATCGGCCCAGGTTGGAAGTAATTTAATGTTGATTTAAACAGTGAGAATGGTTCGCGGACTGTGCCGATGATTGCCGAGTCTGCCGGAAGTACACTGTCCCACTCCTTTTTTCCGTACACCACGTGGTGACACAAGATGTCAAATGGGCGGCCAGGCGGCGCGGGCAGTGTGTTGTACTTGGTGACCGACTCATTCAGACTTATAATGTTGGGATAGCCGAACCGGTTGTACTCCGGTGGAAGAACGAACGTCAGCTTTCTGCGCCAGCCAAACCTCAGAAAAATCGCTTGTGTCGTTGTACTGGCAGCCTTGTGGATTTTCAGAAATCCTACATGAGTTACAGGCTTGTTTTCCCACAACGGACGGACATCCCCTCCATGTAAATCAGGACCCTGCTGGGTGGAGGTGTTTCCGGTATACGCAGGTTGGACGTCAGCAGTCAGGGCACCACTCTCATCCTCCCCATGGCCCGGTATAACGCGGTACGCGTCCTCGACTACGTGTTTGCGGGCGATGGTGGGAGGGGTGTAGGAGGCGGACCGCGAGGGCAGAGGGCGCTGCAGCAGGTCGTGCAGCGACAGCGTCACCAGCACCACGAACCCCACACCGACCAACCTGCAACACGGCGTCCATAGTTAGGCTTAGTGCATATTTAGTAGAAATAGTATAGAACGAGGGCTTGGTGTATTTTACACCTTTTCAGTTATTCAGAACGAGTAATTTCCCTTTGACAGAAAGTGACTAATGACGTAGGCTACTAAAACCCGGGACCCGGGATCGGCCGGGACACGATGGGATCTTGATTACTGATGTTATTAGTTTCTTGCCTCTGGTTAAAAAATGCGACGCAATGTGTGTTGTTATTGCTAGTGTAAAAGACTTGCTACAGAGTATTAACCAGTTATATTTTAAATTGTATTGCATTAAAATATATAATGAAAAACAGTAATCAAGATCCCATCGTGTCCCGGCCGATCCCGGGTCCCGGGTTTTGGTAGCCTACGTCATTAGAGGCACTTCCTGTCAAAGCGAAATTACTCTTTCTGAATAACTGAAAATGTGGTATCTATCTCATTTAATATACAAGTTACTATAGTTTTGCACCAAGCCCTCGATAACCTTGTTTTATGTTAGAAGGCTATAGATATTTAAAGCAATGTCTATGATATTAACACTATTAGCGAATTAAGCTTTAGAAATTGCATAATTGTCATTTGAGTACTCTGGTAGATCATTAAACTTTTGTATATTTTATATAAGTGTAACTAAAGTCTTTGTGTTAACAGCGTTTTAAAAACACACAAAATAAATGCAATGACTGGATTGTCCTTTAAATCTGGTATATTTTATTATCTTTGTTATGCATTTGCTTACAATGTAGAATATGAATCGTGATATATCGAGCATGTGAGGATTGTAATAATCGACTTTGACCAGGGTAGACTTTAACTATTGTTTTGTACACGGTCTTCAATTGAGTTAAATGAAACACAAGACCTACCATAGAAACTTCTTGAAGAGGTTGCTGAACAACTTCATTTGTGACTGCTGATGGTCGCGATTAAATGTCTGAAAAAAATAATGAATTTTAATTAATTATTCATTCTGATAAGATTGTATCCAATATGTATCTGGTGAACATTGAATAGAATCGGTGACATTTCCTACAGTGGTGGCTTGCGGTTCTCAAGAGAGAAGTTGTGCTGCATATGATTTTAAAAAGGCTCAGTTCATGTCAATTACCAGTTATCGGTGGCAACTCTATTATCTTTTATTGAAGGAAACACCAAACAGTAGAACGTGACGTAAAAAGTATGAATTTCTAAGTAAACCGAGTTTTAATGACGCAAGAGGTTTCATAATTGTTTTTAAAATTACTAAAAAAATCAACAAATGTTAATGCTATCCAAATAGCTTTAAACTAAACTAGCAGAGCTATTTACTATTTCTATTCTGACTTCTAACTTTATTCCCCAAGTGTGTGAGCGCAGAGGACGCCGACAATGGTCGCCGTGCGGCGGCAAATACCTATATATACGATGCTTACAATGGCTGACGACGGTCACACGTACCATACATATATGAAATCATTCTCGTAATATCAATAACGTCCATTTAATGCACACATTTGCCTGGAATATTTCCACCAGACAATCATTGGTTCTATTGATTCCGCGAAGGTGCGATTGTTACCCGATTGATTCTCTGGGGTTTGATGACATCGACGCGGCTTCCCGTTGTCACCTGATGTTAAACACGCTTTTTATCTTAGCGTCCTTATTTCTACCTTTTTGTTCAAGGCGCCGAGCTGCGCTTAATCTTTTATTGATTTTTTACAGTTACATGCACAATGATTTACTGACCCATGAAAAGGTCTTCTACTTTTGCCATTGTGCTTGAGGATTCCGTTTTTGTATTATGCGGGCATGTACATTGTATATCTATCTATTCGTAAAGTAAAGACCACGTTTTCTCGTTTGTGTTAGATTCAAGGAATATAACGCAATGAATACCAATTCAGAGCTTTGTTCTTTTGAGCCGTATAAAGATCGCACATGTTTATTGTCGTCCATATGTACAGGGCTTGGAGTTGTGAATATCACACATATACATGTATAGGGCTTCTATTATAAGGCATTTTGTCGCACATGTTTTGAATCTGAATCAGTACAAAAGAAAGTAAGCTGACGACGGTCACACGTACCATACATATATGAAATCATTCTCGTTGTAAACCATACAACTGCTAATATTTAAAAAGCGTTTTCCATAGACTTTCATTGTCATTTGTTTTCAGGGAAAATGCTTACACGAAAATCACTGAATAATATAACAAAGGCCCTCGCTATAAGAACGTTTTTATAATACTTAAAGCAGAAATTACACGAACATAAAATGTGTAATGTGTAAATATATTTATGTGTTGTCAAGAAACTATATGGTTTAAGACAATAAACGATTCTGTCTGTCATAAACGATCTATCAGTTAAAATAAAACGGTGTATAGACAAAAGCTGAACATGAACAATCAAATTGAAAACGTATCCACCATTATGAATGACCGCATGGTGACCACATGCTATTACATGTTTATAAGGATTACTTTAAAAAATGGTGGACAAGTTATCACGGTGATCGTTCAGCTTTTGTCTAAAACATAACGTATTTAAGGAAAATAATTCTCAGTGTAACTATAAACTATACTTAAGCGCCGGAAAAGTTTTAATTCATGATTGTTCATTTTTATAAGTAGTGTATTTGCTGACACCACAAAAATCATCTTCAAAATAATTGTTTTACTAATTTGAGACCTTTTCTCTCAAATTAATCACATTCCTAAAGTAAATTATATTTCTATATTTTATATTCTATATTTTATAACAACATACACATTTTCTTTCAAATGTCTTTGGAAACATACGTCGATGAATGTTAAGTGAACCTAGTTTCTATTACTGCACATACATACATTCGATCTGAAGCTACCTTAAAAAGTTATAAGCACGATCTCATTATTTATTGAACAGCACTCGTATTAAATATAAGCATGTTCTACATGTAAAAACGTAGGCTCCTTGTGGTTTCAAATTTCAGTGTGGTATTTGTAACGCGTGTATGAATGGTCTAGATTTCCTACCTTACCCAAACTAAATATTTCTTTTCCGTGACTAAATATTTACCTAAGAACAATTCTCGATTGTAAACGTTAAACAAGATTAGTGTCAAATTAACTAAATGTTAATGCAGTGTTCAAAATACAGATGATGCCATAGAAATAGAATAGAATAGAAATGTTACGATTACTTCCGTTTTTGTATTCTACTTTAAAAAGGTTTCAAAATCGTATCATACTCGTTCAAAATAAAATAGCAAAAATCGAGAAGTAATGTAAAAACGCGTACCTTTGTGTCCAAATCACTGTACATGTATGTCCATAATTGATTTCAAATTCTTATTAATCTTTGTTAATCCGTCTACATGTAAACTATACCGTGCTTTACAAAAATAATCCTGCTATTGGTCTCGCTGTTTAACGCTATAGCGTAGAGCAATTATAACAAAGGGTATTATATTTGAAGTTCCTACAGTTTACGGGTCGCTGGCTAGCTCGGTGTGTCGTGGGGTGCGACGACAACGATTGTGTTCGACCACTCTCGTTACCTGTGGGCAAGCACTGGACCGCGTCAGCATTGGTATCAGGGTTTTAGGTTTTACGGCATTATGTCAAAACCATTGTCCTATGTATTATGTCAATACCATTGTCCTATGTATTATGTCAATACCTATTGTCGAGACAAACCGAGAATACATGGCGGAACTTTGTATAATTTCTGTTGTCTTCAACACATAAACATTACGTAAAAATTGACATCAGATTTGCACGTTGTTTAATGGAAGCCTTACCTAGATATTTCTTTGAATGAATTTCTTTGAATGCACAAAAGATAAGTAATTGCAATGAGTGGTCCACGACAAATATGTCACAGTGGTCAAATACGAAAGGTTAAAATCAGAGCATTTGTGGTTTATTTTATTATACACTCATACAGTTTTTAATGGACAGTTCCACAACTGTCAATCATAATCATTTATAACTGTACATGGTCAATTTTAATCCAATAGATTAGGATTATATTGTCAGCTGACAATCTGACCTAGAAAATACAAAAGAAAGCATACATCCTGTTTGTGATAAACCTTATAACAAGATCAAAGAAAATATGCCGCTTGGGGAGGAGCTTAAAAAATTGTGGAACTATCCATTGTTGTCACAGTTAACAAACGCTAAAAAAGTTCATGTCCTTATTTTTTTATGTGAAGTTATGATGTTTCACTTGTATAAATTGTCAAACATATCGACAGCATTAAATTTCAATTGGTCTAGTTTTTAGTGAAAACGCTCGATTATAATGTTTTTTTCTACGTCTACCGCGGCTTTATAAAATGTGCCAAATTTAGCTGTATGTCATAATTATAGAATGAAAAGGTAAATAAAATACAAAACAAACAATAATGGAAATAACACAAGGCCACGAGCACGCGCAGTATGTATATAGGAAGATGGCTTGTCGCACTCATGCATACAAGTTTTGCCACCGTTGTTTGTTTTTAAAACTGTTCTAAGTGTTAAATATCAGATTCAAATACATAACTATTAACCTTGTAACATTTCCCGACGAAAATAATGTTGAAAAACGTACTTTTACATTGATGACGTCACGAACTATGGTTTAGTTTCTTAAAATGTAATTGGTTTTAATAACTGCAAGTAGCCACAATTATTTTTACGCAGCAATATATTCCGCTTCGGAAATGTGGATGGTCAAATACCTCAATCATTTAATGTGACTAGACCGGCAGCGATGTAATAGGCTCCGGTGGGGCCATTATGTTGCTTATAATAGTACACTTTCGTGTGTATATTCACCCACCAAGTGTATAATTATCTTACTTATGGTAAGACTTACTTGACTTGGAACACATTATAGAGTCTAATATAGTCTAATATAGTAATATCGTGTTTTTTCTTCTTCTTTTGTTGTTATATTTGTAAACAACTTACCAAACTTTCAATATATGAGAAATCAAAATAAACTCAATATACTCAAAAGGTTTATTCTTACATCATTGTATAGAATATGTGTGCAATAACAATATGTGTGTTCTATTTATACTTTTTTCAACGTAATGTTTTGTATAGACATGTTTACTTTTCTGCCATATAAAAATATAAATGTATGTAAATATGCCTCATGGGTTTACGACCATCTGAGTGTTATACAAATAAACTTTGATTTTTTTAATAATGGCTGTACATGTGTGAATTACAAAAAAAGTTTCTATGGCAACGTAAACTGTAATAAACCTCCGTGCAAAAGCTCAATTACTATTCCTTTTCAACAATTTCGTAATCTTTTGTGAAACTATTATCAGTGTGATGTCATTTTTGTGTTTTATCGTTCATTAAAGAGAAAGACAAAGGTTTGTAAATGTTAATAATGCGTCTGTTCTAAAAATGTTATTGTCTTTAAAAATAAAAATATAAGACTTTAGATCTAAAAATTAATAATTCTTCAGAATTCCTCAATGCAGATCTAGACAGTTTGAATAGTATAGGTTTCCATAAAAATGAATGGCACCAAAACGAAAGTGTACACCTAACACGAATAGTATTTGTGTATTTGCTTTATAGTATTAAGTAAGAATTATTTCGCATCAACATTTGGAAAATGTTTTGTCCTTAAAATCTACGGGATTTTAATTAAATGTACAGTTTTTTAACAATATTTGCACTTAAGATAGTGGTTTCTTAACGGACTTTGAAAGACACACGCTTGCATTATTTTACAAAAATGTTCAAGTTTAATTCGCTTTGGTCAGTGTAATATTTAAATTATTCTTGCCTTTCAACTATACTATACTTTGTTTTAGAGAAATGTAAGTTTCATTGATATGTTTGAATAGTATGATAAAAATATTTAAAGGAAACTAATCGTCTAATCATCTAATTACAAATTACATCTTTATCTAATTACAAATGTACCTCCCTCAAATACGAATAGAAAGAAAAATGTTTTTATTGTTTATAAAATATAATGAGCAACATAGTAAAAAAGTAGCAGGGTAAATAGTTCTAAAGAAGTTGTCGTTTTTGTAATGATATAAAGTTTATGAAACTTCTACATATGTGCAGACCGGTGCTTCCATTACAGTACCATAACCTAAAAGAATTGAGCTAAACATCACATTTTAAAGTGCCTCCAAATATGTGTGTTTAAATGGTTAATGACATATTGAGACATCGACGGAAACAAATATATGCATTTGGCGTACTAGTTATTATGTTATGTTGGTATGTCCAATCGTGGTAGATCTAAATAGCTTCCAAAATCAAAGGAAGTTCGTTTGTTGTTTCGTTATTGGTCAACGCCAGACACCCTAACCTTAAAAAGCGACTGGCAAAGACACATTTATTTGCACATGGGTAAAAATACATAATCTTTACTATTCGATATCGTTTTAGTATAGCTAGCTTTGTCTATTTTCAGTGAGTTGAAATCAACTTCAAGATATTTTTCTTAAAGATTTTATCTTGTTTCCATAGCAACACTTTCACTGTATCAGCCAAAACAGATCAAACTTGTGTTCAAATTACAACTTCAACAAGTACGATAAAGAAAAAGCTTCTCTAAACTAATTAAATGGCAGACGTGTATAACTGTTCATTTCTGTTGGAAAGACAATATACGTGTACAACTCCAGGCACCTATATTTTGAAATCTAAAGTGTCAAATAGAAAACTTGAATATATGACCATGTATAAAGTTTTTATTTATGACGGAAACTGAACAGTTCTGATACGAAGAATGGAAGCGCGTGCACCTATTTCTGATATGTTTATTAGTTTACACTCACCGCTAGTATCCATAAATAGATATAAAAATAACCTTAGGCCACACGCCATGTGTTCAACCAATAAATTCATTTACTTCTATTTGATTGATAATTTTGTAACATTTGACATAAAACAAAGTCCCATTTAAAGCGTAAAACAACATTCATTCAAGAAAACACTTAAAATACGTAGGTAATAAGGTAACACGGAATTAATAAGGCGACACCAATGCCCGATTCTTTTGAAATGCTGTAAGATAACGCAGAGAACAGCTTTATTAAAACAATAACGATGACACGCACCGCCTTATGGGTATTTTACTACAACATTAAACATCATAACCTCTAAAGCTGCTGATGAATGATTTGTGCCAGAGGGGCGTAATAATTAAACAACATAACTGCACTTTGTTTTTTTCCAGCACGGTTTGAAATATGATTATTTGATAGAATAAAAAAAGTAGCAAAGACACAAATTATGACAAATATTTACAGGTGAAAATAGTCCAAAGCACTTACAATTACTGTGGGTCGTCTATATTATTTCTAACATAATAACACAACTTATTCATTATTTTCAAGAATGCATTAGGTTAAGCTATAGACATATACCACACATTAAATAATTTAAATTCTGTGTTATGCGACTTATATAGTCGACACTTAAATAAGTCGATAAAAATTGTATATAATATAATACAAACATACGCACTAAAGTTCGTGTCCGGATAATTATATCCTGCTAGTTGTGAGAACAATGTGAGGCGACACACTCTAATGATGTGTACAATTATACCATGAACAAATTATGCTAATACTGGTACAATCACAGTCATATGTAAACTAGAATGGTGCTGTACTGTCGTGGCTGTCATGGCAACAGAACGCCGATACTTGTACTGGAAGACGCTTCAGATATATAACAAGACCTCACATACTGACGCTGATAAAATGATAACATATTCTTGAAATAATAGAATAAATATTTAAGAACACAGCCATAGCATTAACTTTTTAAATCACCAACAGTTCAAACACCTAGTTCCATACGGTCAAACTGGTAATATACCAGTTATTTAACTAGTTTAACGGTTGACTTTTGCAGCTTTTTATTTTCCAGATTAATAAGAAACAGCTTTATTTATAAAACTCCGTTAACATCTTTCAGTTACATTAAAAAGTACATAGAATATAGGCATATAATTTTGTTTACGTCGATATTCTGTGAAAAAAAGAGGTAAAAATTAATCGAAAATGTTAAATAGATGGAATTCAATAGAAACCTTGTCGTAATTTTCCACAAGAATTGGTATCAATTAATTAATGTGTTCGTATACATGCAATATCTTTAAGCACAACATATTTCCGTGAATAAAACAGTATTCAAGGCATTTCTTTACCTGTGTTGTTCTGGCCAGTCTCTTTTCAGCAGCAGTTGTACCAATGAATCGTGAATGTCTGGGTGTCCAAGCTGCTGTAGCCTATGTCTAATTACTTTATTAACTCAACCTTGATTAGGTACCTTACTCATCTTTTGTTAGCCACATATTAAACACACACACATACTTGCACGCGCTATTGTATTATTAAACGTAAATGCATGGTCTCATTGAACACTTACCCAACACAATTTTACTTCCTTTTCACCATATTACAAATCGGAAAATTATGTTATAAAAGTTCACAATTCAATTTGCTCGCAGTGATCAAGTTTGAAGCGCGACTGTCGATGAAGACTAATGTTATGGTAAAAGTGTATTGTGACACAGCACGGCCATGCGACCCGAACACCCCCCGAGGGTCCGTGTGGACGTTCAATCTGATCGTTTCGCCACCACAGTGGGACGCATATGGTCACATCACAATGCGACATTCCTGACCATCGCACCAAAGGATGAAATCAGCATCTACTACGTGTAGCAGCAAGTTACGGAAGATTCTTTAGCTAAAGACAATCGCGGATTGTTACCGACAAACACCTCGCACATTGGCCTTTTTAAACGACTTCGTCTTATTACCGTAGATATCCTCAACTCGATTCCAGTACTTTCTCCGTGAAATGCTATCTATCTTTAAGCAGTCAGTTTTTACACATATAACCTTAAAGATGCTAGGTCTGTATCTTTTAGGTCAGATTTGTTTACATCTTACATTTAAACCATATTTAAGCAGCGAAACGTACTCCCGTAAATATGAGAAACTGCCAAATATAGTTGTTCATGCATGTAAAATATTACAGAAAAAAATTTGTTGAAAGTGTCTGGCCCGCAAATTTGGCTTTGTTTGTTTACGTTTCGACCCATTGCGTCGAAACAGTAAATGGCTTGACTACAATCTATATTCTCAGTTGACTCGGTGGCGCAGTGGTAACGCATCCGATTTGGGTGCAAGTTGTCCCGGGATCAATCCCCGGCTCCGGCAACGGTTTTTATGTTTGATTTTTTGTACTGTTGTTGTTGTGTTTTTACTTTTTTTGTCCAAAAACACATTATTTTCCGCAAAATATTGCAATTCCTTTTACAATGTTAATTTATTTAGTATACTCAACGTATTGCAAGATTTATGACCGATTATAAGGGTAAAAAGATACAGACCTAGCATCTGTAAGCATTTTATACTTTGCTTAATCAAGGTGATATCTTTTAAAAAATATACAAGTAGCCTTGTTAGTAAGGTAATAAATGCTAGCCTTAGTTTCTAAACACTCACCTGGTATATATGGTATTTCCTAATTCATGTTATATATACTATCTCGAAAATATTTTGGCTGAAAATGACGAAACCTCAATACATGCAATGCTGATTTTTTTTAAGAGATTGATTTTTCAAAGAAACTTCATTTTAAAGCAATGTCGATTGGTGTTTAGATTAAATCAGTATACATATGAAAACTCTCAAAGCGGATATATCCACCTTCCAAAATTATCGGATCGAAGTGGACCATGTATTAGCGGCGTTGTTGAGCCTCGTTTCGGGCTTGCTTTCGGTCGCCTTGTAACTCGACCACAATCAACTAAACCGGGCACACTCTTGTTGACTGTAAGACATGGTGTAAATTAAAAAAAAAGGAAAAAAATGTTAACTTACTTCTTATCTTGTACTTGTACAATTTGCAAGTGCCGATAGGAGAATCACGTGTTTTGCGTTTTTATCGGTAAGAAAATTTAAATGTAAAAAATACATCAAAAATAATTATTAAAACGATAATGCAGATAATGTTCAGCGTAAAAGTTTTACAATTGTCTCAGTATTTATTATCTTCTCTGGAAAAAAATATTTATAACTAATTTAAACTTAAATGAATTAGAAAAATGTTAGTTTTTAATGAGTCCATTAACAAAGTGGCTAACCTGGTAATGTTAAGTCCGACTTCGGTGTTTAGCCAACCGCACAGACACAAATACCCGCTTTGGTCTGTACACGTAACTGAATAATTAATGCTGTTACCATATTACAGATCCGAGTTTATATTCTGTTACTGGCCAATAATCGTTACAAAATAAAACCTCCCGGCGATATGTATGAACGGACATGTTAGGTTCGTTAGCAAGATATATAGAGTTCAGTTATTATCAGTTTTTGTGCAAATTGTCATCATACACTTTATATGTATTGTGCACATCTGGTCATTAATAATTAGACGGGTAGACTTTCTGTCTTTTGATACCTGTATAAAAGCTGGTCGGTGCGATATTTAGCTAAATTCACCGTGTTTCGAAATCATTTGTGTGGATGTTTTAATCGATTGTTTTTATTATTACAAAATAAATATGAAAAATAACAAATTTTGGGTCTGAGCCGGGGAAAATGCGAGGGAAGCGCCTTACCAACTGTGCTGCTTTTTCACAATGATTAGGATCGAAAAAAAATTAATGTTGATATTAATTATTATACACTCAAACAAATTTTCAACGCCGCCATCAATAATTAAAAATTGTCGGGTTAATAGGAAATGTACAGATATGAAATTCCATAACCTTGCGTTTCCATAAGATGTCTTTAAAGCGAGATTCTTACAATTTTAAAAAGCTTTTGCGACTTTTGATCATCACATGCGATTTTGACGTAAGGTCACTACGTCAGCCATTGTTGTTTAAAATGTATCAAACTTGTTTGTTAATAAAGAAGAAAATAAAAACGTGAATGTAAAAACACAAAATTCTTCTAATAAAAATCTTATGCACGCGCAGAACGTCTTTATAACGCTTTTTTGAAGTTTATGAACTTTGTAAACTCGAAACAAGCACGGGTTGCTAATTTTCATTCATCTTTCTATAAGATAAATGCATCACTAACAATCAATTAAATATTTTTCCGGCCAAAATCGATTTCGGAAAGCGTTTGCTTACATTGATGATGTCACTAATATTATGACTTCGTTTCTTTTGACGCGTGTTGTTTTAGTTGATTAAAATGTGTCCATAATAGAAGATAACAAATATCCTGTCTTAATTTTTAGACAATTAGTATGCTGAATATTAATAAATCGTCACTGAAACACCATTAAAAACATCCAGGAAAAACCGAAAGTTCATTGAATAAGTTCGCCAAAATCGCGTAAATTTGATTCCACTTTCACAGGCATATGCATAAAACTGCCCTCACACATACCTCGCGACCTTACTGCGTCCTTGCTACGACCCAGGACGCAGCACAGTCGCCATGGACGCAGCAGGGACGCAGCGAAGTCGTAGCGAGGAACCAAAGGACGCACAAGGTCGCAGACCGTCGGCGACTATTTTGAACATGCACAAAACAGTCGCAGAACTCTGCAACTGTGCTGAGTCCTGGTTAGGTCGCCGTGGGATCGCAGTGGAGTCGCCATAGTCGCAGCAGCATCGTAGTAAGGACGCAATAAGAACGCAATAGACGTAGTACATTCGTACAGTCGC
>Ga0224511_10000690_pt1 | contig 17449 bp, 5 predicted proteins | sample SF_May12_sed_USG_2_FD_169988 | JGI IMG/M metagenome (GOLD analysis project Ga0224511, IMG submission 169988) | Sediment microbial communities from San Francisco Bay, California, United States - SF_May12_sed_USGS_8_1 | ecosystem: Environmental > Aquatic > Marine > Sediment | place: USA...
TTTCAAATTGGCAATACCTAACAGTTTAACTCAATACGTTTCTAAAAATAGCATTCCCGAATGTTTCCGTATGCGAATGAGTTAACTCCGTTTGAAACCGACCGATCCCGAGAGCTTTTACAAACGGCTAGGATTTTAAATATTCGCGAAAGTATATTCAGTTACATCCCAGTGTTTCGATGAAATCAGATCTAAATCGTATTGCAGTTTATCATTTATGAGGATATACTTATGATTTAGGTGACATTTTATGAACACTACTCTCGTTCAACGGTAATATAACTTTAAATAAACAAATACATGAAATTAAACAAATGTAAAACATAGAAACACACTGTAAAGTGTATTTTGAATGTATGTTCCGTCTTGTTGTTCCGTCTGTTTCGTGCTGTTCTATATGGTTGTTTTTGGTTGTTCTTGAGCAGTCTACATTGTTTGCAACATTTTGTCTTTGCACATCTCTTCAATTTGTATTGTCAGTATCTGCCTATTGCCTTGCCGAAAGAAAGGAATAGAGGACCAAACGATGTATAAATCATTTCACAACCAAATCACCCCACACGGCATGTACCATGTTCTTTTCAGCAGTTATTGCATAACACATTATCATATTTCTGTTAGGCATTTTACCTTTAATTGCCATAAAGGAAAAATGTCTAAAAGATAGATGGTTGTTTGGAAGAAACACATACCATAACACGGTTTCAACAAATTTGTAAATATGGATGCTGAATTGCACATACATGTAAGAATACATCAGAAAATCTCACAAAATCCCGTCATTTCTAACATATGACCAGCACAATGTATGGTTACCTGTACTTTTTCAGTGCTTTCTAGACATTTAATAAACATATATCTAGAACATTGATTTTAGCATTGCAAACGCTTTTTACCGAAAGTTCAAACGAAACATAAGCTATACAATGATATGTAGAGCATTTTACAAATCACAGAGGAAATTAGGTTGAACAATACTTTCCTTAGATAAATTAATGAGATACGTTGGGTTTTTTATACTCATTTCGCTGAATCAGCTTGATATATTACGTTCTTTATAACAATTTCCGTCATCTTTTGTTTGAACATTAGCAAATATTAACTTGTTTGGTGTTGTGTGGCAGTTGTGTATCTGTTTGTTACACGTAATTTGTCATTTTCCGCTGTTGCCTTAAAACATTAGCATTAGACGTGCGTAGGTTGTCAAAGAATGACTGCCAGACAGTAATCGTCAGACGTGATGTCGTCTTAAAGATGCTAGGTCTGTATCTTTATATCCTTATAATCGGTCACAAATCTTGCACTATGTTCAGTGTACTGAATAAATTAACATCAAACAAGAAATTGCAAATTTGTGTGAAAAATAATGTGTTTTGGACGAAAAAGTAAAACCACAAAACAACAAAACAAAACCTCAAACAAAATACCCTTGCCGGAGCCGGGAATTGAACCCGGGACCTCTCGCATCCAAAGCGGATGCGTTACCTCTAAACTACCGAGTCAACAGAAAGTAACGATTGTAGTCAAGCTATTTAACTGTTTCGACGCAATGGGTCGAATTTGTTAATACATGTATTAACCAAAAAAATGCAATGTGATGCGTTTAATAGTTTCAATGAATAAATTGTTAATATAATAAAACATGTAGCTTAAGAGCATGTACGTAGACGCTAATTTTACGATTTTTAAAAATCTTAAACTGGCAAATAACGGTTCTAGTGTTTAGGGGTTTAAATTAGATATTAACATTTGGCAAATGTTGTTAAAATGATCAAGCCAAATTTGCGGGCCAAACATTTTCAACAATTTTTTTTTCCTGTAATATTTTACATGCACGGATAACACATGTATTCAATCATTTATTCATTTATCGGTTTATTGTTTCGACGTTTGTTTGTTTATTTCTTTTTTATTTGACCCCGTGTCCTTGTAAATGTAGATACTTTTACAGCGGAGTAAAGATTCTGATGCTGTTTTAGTACACTGACATCCATTATATAAACATATATATTGTTTCATTTTTGCAAATATTAAAACCATGTGCTTGAAATTCCGCTTTAATGATTTAATAGTAAACATTCATATTTAATAACCGTATCACACCAACAACGAGATAAGATAACTTTAAACACTTTAATGAATGGGCATTTGATATAAAAATCATATTTTATTCGGAAGACAATACCATTCAATAAATAATTGAATGCAGTTCCCGAAATTTGAATGGTGACCTACATATGAGTGCAACGTTAGTGATTTACAAATTATCGGTGGATGTCATTTGTCTTATTCTGAACGCAAATGACTGTTAAATGGTAATGACATGCGAGTCACCTTAACGCCACTCATACAGTACTTATTTTGCAATTATTTAGTTACACCTTTGTCATTCAAATATTTAAATATAAACATTTTCTATGAATACTATGATTGAAGAGAACTTTTATTGTTTTCAAAACACTGTCAACTGTGGTTTATCAATAATAATAAAACATATATGTTCCATTCCATCTCCTAATAAGGCAATGTGGAAATTTAAGTTTAGGGACCTAATATTTGTTCGTTAAAATACGCACACATTAAATGTGCGGTGGTAAGCAATATGATAATCGTGCTAATTTATTTAAAAACTACATTTTTACCAAACATTTGACAGTAGCTTCTGCCCAGAGTACTTAAACATGACATAAGACAGCAACAGACATCACGGTGTATTTTTGACAAGAGAAATGCCACCTTCATTGTGTACGCATTTAAATAATTCCATTTTATCTGAGTTTGTGTGTTTAATCTTGGTTTTACCTAGTAACCAACATTTCTGGTTTACAAGTACGTGTCTCTACTCCGCGTATGACAGACTGCCTCCGCTAATAGGTTTAATATGAGCAACAACAGGACACCAGAACTAGCGCAGTATTGAATCTCAATGTAACATGGAGAAAATCGGTTTTTCCATGAGGGCCCTGGACACCAGAAAGGATTACATGTCTGTATGTTAGGACCATATTTGAAGTTATATTTTGTTATTCATGCAATGATTTTAAAATATTGTGTTGGCAAAATCGTATGCTTCCATGCTAAACCTTAAAATAGTTAAATAGTTTGACTTTTTGTCTATAACAGTTGCCTCGGTGGTTCAGAGGTAACGCAGCGAAACGAGATGCCAACTGTCGTAGGATCGAATCCCGGGTCATTCAATAGTTTTTTTAGTTTAGATTTTTGTTTTGTTTGGTGTTGATGTGTTTTAACTTTTTTTATAAAACATTATTTGTCTTTACATTTTGCCATTTCTTTTGTAATGCTACTTCATTCAGTATAGTTCGCATACTGTAAAGTTTGGGACCAATTAAAAGGGTGTCAAAAACAGACAAAGTGTCTTTGGCTAAAAATTGATCATTTTAACAACATTTACCAAAAGTTAATATCTAATTTATCTAACCCCTAAACCCTAAAACCGTTAGTTGCCAATTTAAGATTTTAAAAATCGTTATTAACGTGTATAATGCAACGTGTGCATGTTCGTCTTAAGCTTCAGTTATAATTATATTAACAATTTATTCCTTGAAACTATTAAACGCATCACATTGCATTTTTGGTTAATATAAACAATACAACGTTCATGCTTTTTAATACAAAAACACGCGCAATGTGCACTTAACGCTATTAAATATTGTCTCGTATGTTCTTAACAAACTATAATGACACAATACGTGACATTTATTAAGATATGATATATAGCTAAACTGTCCGCGATTGTGCAGGTTAAAGATTTGTTGATTTAATGAGCTGTGGCGTAAATGGCATTTGCATGTTGTGGTTTTTAATGATTCCATATTTATTGTGTCAGTTTTTCTTTAACTTGATGTATTCTGAACATGGATCATAACGACATTAGATCTACCATAACCTATTTTTAACAAATTTAAATTGATTTAATTGCGACGATTAATGATTCTGTTATGATGCAGGGCTAAGTCATAGCATGATTAACATGGTATTTGGTTTACATGCACATCAATCGTTTTTAGAAAATATAAACGGAAATGATGTCTAAAGGTATTGTATACCATGTAGACATGTAGTCTAATGTCTGATGATATAGTTCTTTCTTAAAGTGATCGTTTTTTATAAAATTATGTTAGACAGAAAAATATTTCAAATTAAATTTATATTGTTTCATCATCATCATCATCTTCATCATCATCATCATCATCATCATCATCATCATCATCATCATCATCATCATCATCATCATTATCACCACCGCCACCATCATCATCATCATCATCATCATCATCATCATCATCAACATCATTATCATCATCATCATCATCATCATCATCATCATATTAATAATCATTATAATATTGCAAAGTCTCAACAAAATGGACGGAGGAATAGTATGTTTAGGATGGAAAAGTGTTGCGTTGAAGTGCGGTGCAGTGCGGTGCAGTGTATAATCTTAATGGTTATTTGCTGTTTCGACTTGTCAGAACAATAATGGAAAGTCTTTGTATTGTAATGACTTTTTAAGGGTAAAATTAAGCGTTGTTTTGCATTCTAAATAAATATGCAATCTTAATAATCATATACTGTTTATCAAGGGGTATAGCCTAAAGTGCGGAGATCGGTGCTTTAAGTCGATGATTTCCTGGAGAGCGGTGACAATGGCGGCATAAACCACAAATTTTGTCGTATGTGGACAATAAATTCTGTAAAGTAAGTACATTTTCGTGTATTTTATGTATTGTATATGCGATAACCACCTAGCGGTAAGTTTAAGACACCTGTTGATGGTCTGATTTTGTCTGTCCGTGCAGTTGTTCAAAAGTTATTAAAGGGATAGTGACACCGGGGTCCCAACTCTGCAGTGTTTGCAGACTGATATTGAGTGCTTTAGAGCAATAGAGTACCTATTGTTGTGTTTTTGAGGTTCAAAATGATTTCAAGAGAATTTTAGATCATGTTTCTGTGCTTTTAGGGGCCTCTATGTCAATTTTAGTCACATTTAAGACAATTTCATGGAGATCTGCCTCACTTTAGGACAATTTCATGGAGAGTTGCATACAAAAGCAATGATGAATTTATATTAGGCTAAGTTTTTTTTTCAATTTCAGGTTTTGTTCGTAAATGGAAAGATTTTCTTCATTTTCTACGTGAATTGTGAAAAAGATCTCAACAGTAACACTGAGGTACTTTTTAAACAGCTTCCTAAACATTGTACATTATAACTTCACCAGTAAGCTTGCTATTCTTGGAATCCAGTCTTAATTGTTTTACTTATAATTTATTGTTTATTATTTTTACATTTGAAAATAGTGTTCCGCTCATGCACTAGATTCATTAGTGATTAGGCATCCTTCATTACTATTGTTGTACAGCTTCAATAAACCCAGACTGCTATTTCCCCAATGCAGGCTACGTTTTGTATGACTGTTAACTTTCCAAACATGTTAATAATTTGTAAATATGTTGTATCTAATGGTTTGTTTCAGAAACCAGTTACAGGCACCTAGACTAGCCAAACAAAGACTAGTATAAAAGTTTGGCCAAACGCCTAAGGTGTGCAGTGCGCAATGTCTACTTCTAATACCGTTAACTTGAATACATGACCAAAATATGACAGTGTACTGGTCAAACACTGTTGGACAACTGTTTCAGTTTGTAAATTGAGTGTAGTTAATTTGTTATCGGGTCACAATTAATGCCAACAACAAAGCAGTGTATAGCTTTATAGTAAATTGTATTTAATTTAAAAATACATTAGTAAAAATGAAATATGTTTTGACTGTAATAACAATGAACTATTTGAGTTGCATAATAAACAAAAAACATTGAATTGTAATTTATGATTTTGTTGTTTTTTATCTACTAATGATGTTTCACGTCTACATGTACACATCTTTGTATGCCACCAATGACGAATGTACAGTAATTTCAATAGCTAAACGTAAAAAAACATTTGCACTGTATTGATGTTAAGGAAATTGCAAGATTTACCAAAAACACCCCAAAATACTTGTTTAGCACATTTACATGTAACCAGGTAATTTGGAGTTCATAGCGTTTAAATACATGTATTAACACAAACATAGCTATCCACTACAAAACAAAGTATCTTCAAAGCTGTTTAATGTTTCACAGATGTTTGTTTATCTAGGTGAAAAAACATTTCCAGGAGTAATGAAGAAATTAGGCCTCATTTTTTTTATATTTTCAAATGTATGGATTGTTTTCTTTTCATTTGTGTTCATTCCATTTTCGTCCATCACTCCAAAATGAGTCCTGTTTTCGTGTTTCGAACTAGACCTGAAAAAGAAAAAAAACAATTTAGCGTTAAATGCATTAACAATGGCTTTCCTATGCAAGTCTCCATGAAACTGTCCCAATCAGACTGCCGGAACAGGATTTGATGTAGCTTATTTTACTGAACATTAATCATGCCTTTGCGCCTTATAATAGGATAGAAACAAAAACATAATTATAAGTGATATCTGTAAATTTCATATAATCCTAATGAAATTGCACTTTTATTTAGAATTTTGGGAAATTCTGATGAAAAAGTAATTTACAGAAAATTATGGAATCTATCTTTGATTTGGATGTCGAGCATATGTCCGCCGTGTTTGTCAGTGACGATGGGCGATTGGAAATGTTTTGCAAATGATGCTATTCAAGTCATGCACTAACCCGCCTCTGTTACTTATCAGTGTCTAACATGTTTAAGGCTCTCCATGAAATTGTCCTAAAGTGAGGCAGATCTCCATGAAATCGTCTTAAATGTCACTAAAATTGACATAGAGGCCCATAGAAGCACAGAAACAATATCTTAAAATCTAATAAATCATTTCGAACCTTAAAAACACAACATAGGGTACCCTATTGCCATAAAGCGCTCAATATCAGTCTGCAAACACTGCAGAGTTGGGACCCCTGTGTCACTATCCCTTTATTAAATTATGAACGACTGCACGGACAGACAAAATCAGACTAGCAACAGGTGTCTTAAACTTACCGCTAGGTGGTTATCGCATATACAATACATAAAATACACGAACATGTACTAACTTTACAGAATTTATGGTCCACATACGACAAAATTTGTTGTTTATGCCGCCATTGTCACCGCTCTCCATGAAATCATCGACTTAAAGCACCGATCTCCGCACTTTAGGCTATACCCCTTGTATATAATAACATTTCGATTGTGTGATTTAAAAATCGGCTTTGAATTCGACATTGTAATCTAACGGCAATGTAGAGCGCATTTTAGCACATGACAGTCAAGGTACTTAATTTTAGATACAGTGCAAAACAAAATCTAAGGCTTATTTGTTCTAACCTTTACAAGGTTTTGCAATGTAACATTTCTTTTTTTCTTTTTAATTACAGACCATGTTTTATTAACGCACAAACTGAATTTACCTTTTTCCTTTGATATTGCCATAATATGTGACTTTTTCTTATTATTTGTTTGTTTTTGTTTGATATTTATGCATTCCTTATCGCATTTCGTTTATAGAAATATATTTTCTAAATACCATAACACTAAGTTTACTTTTAATTGATTTCATAAAAGGGAGATAATACTTCAGAATGTGTACATAAGAGTGACAAATATGCGATAGTTTTATGTATTTTATCTGCCCAAAGCCTCTTTTTGTTATTCCATAATTATTGATATAAGACCTCAAATAAAAATGATGTAGAGCGATATGTGTTGCTTTATGGCGTTGTTATATGTTTCTTTGCAACAATAATGCTATTGAGCAGTATTTGTGTCGTGGTTCAGTATATTTGAATATACGAATGTATTCTTGTACGGTGCTTTAAATATTTAAGTCTATTGTTATTTGATCATTAAATATCTTCGGCAAAATTTACCGTCTGTTTGACATTGTGATGATGATTTGATTGTTTATTAACAACTTAATAGTCATCAAATGCGTAGTCCTTAGAAGACATTTTTATCGTTTGGAAAAAAGACTTAAACAGTGAATCGCATTTGAAATATTGCCAATGAAACGTATGTTTCCGTGCTACAATTACAAAAAGGAAAGAATACACATGTTAACGATGGAATTGTTTTCGAAATACGTAGAATTTTGGAGATAATTCTGAATTCTAAATCGTTTAAGAAGCATGTGGAAAAATATTCTACTTAAAAACGCCTTTTAATTTTAAAAAAAGAGAATACATTTTACTCGTTTTTAAATAAATAAAACCCTGCAAATTCAATTTAAAGTCGCAAGAAAACGATGCTGTAATAATAGTATGCGGGGTGTTTATTGGTACTTCTTTCTTTACCGAAGAGGTGACTCAGTGGTAGAGTTTGACCCATGACCGGGAGGCGTGGGTTGGATCCCTGACCAGATCATACCAAAGACATTATAAAATTGTACCAGATGCTTCCTTGCTTAGCGCTCAGCATATAAGGTAAGTTCTGGCTGATCTTTCCTCTCAAACCTTGTTCAAAATAATAAGATAGATTCCATCCGGAATAAGCGGTTGATAATGATGAATATAAATTAGTGATAACTTGTTTGGCTCTCGACCATAAAGCAGCTGACCTCCAGATGCTCAAAAAATAAAAAATAATAATAATAGTAAATACTGTTCAAGTTATGTTCATTGGACAAATCTTTTATTACTGACCCATTAATTCATGTGAGAAAGTTGACAAAATCGATTGTAAAACATCGTTTTTCTTTGCATAATCTACTGCGTTACGTATAGTAGGAATATCCCTATGGCAGAAAAGCGAATTGACTGTTTTCAAAGCAAAAAAGTGAAAATATGTAGGTTATTTTGATTTCTAACAACTATTATATGTATATTTGAAAAGATATTTTGAAACTAATGATTTTCTAGTATATTCTGGAAGTCAGCTGCTTTAACAGGTTTAACAGGTTCCTTTAAGAAATTATCAATAAAAAAGAAAATAAAAAAAGAAAAATCCGAAAAACACAAAAATATATGTTTTCTAAATGTCTGTTGCGTCATGATGTTGTAAGAGTTTTTGTGTCGTCCCTTGTGTTAGTTTTTGTACGGGCCATTTTGTCATGGTGCCCTTAAACATGACATGTCTACATTGTTTACAACATTCTTTGTTTGAACATCTCTTCAATTTTTATTACATGGCTATAACACTCTTTGCGTTGGTTTGAACACTGTTTTTTTTCATACCAGTTAATAAGCATTATCATTATAAAGTGATAAGGCGATTTGTAGAAGGAATGAATAAACAAAATGGCTTAAAGAGGAGGTTATCGTTGTTTGTATGACGTCATTATTACACGTCATATCCGCTTTCTCTTGTTCTCGAAGCAGCTAAACAGCAACATCTAAAACAACTTGCACGGCTAGAGGAAGGGCTGTCAAGCCGCGTCAACGAAGTTCCTCGGCTCAATCGCAGCGATTGCGGGTCTCGGCAGACATAGAGCAGATGAGTGACGAAATGGTGCAACACGCGTTGTCACCACGTTTAATGTAAATTCAGGGAGCCGACACGTCACCTGTAGATCGTTAGGCACCTCCCCGGAACCCACAAGAACAGACCGGCCCGGTGCCAGGGTCTGCCTATGCTGGGTTTCCACAATGGGGCCAACCGCCCGGCCCGGTCCAGCATATCTAGTTCCCGACATCGATGTTCCCTTCCCGTCTTACTGACACCAAAATGTGACATTGATCATTGACTTCGTTTGAATTCTCGCAAAATTTATATCTTTGTGTCTAATTAAATAAAAGACAAAAATGGGAATGGGCAGTTTGTTGATCTAGCTGTGCTATTAAAAAGTAATCCAAAACCAACCACAAGATCAGCAATGACATACAGTTTTGTGTTGAAACCAATCAATTCACAATGCCCCAGCTGAACATTAATTATTTTCGTCAAATTTCGGTCATGCTTACATGAGATCCGGTTGCGCATGCGCATTTTACGTCTTTTCTATCTCGACGATTATGTGAATACCAGTTACTCGGTAATTTGAGATACAGACGTTATTTCCTGTACCGCACGTGGTGTGGTTTCAAAATGGCGGACACGCTAAACGTAGTTCCGAGAAGTCTAAGGGAAAAGCACCGGCAAAACGGACAGTCCGGGAAAATGAGAAAAGTCAGAGCAAGAAGAGTTATGTGAGTAAATCGTCAGAAGACAAGATCATTGCGTTATTAGACGGTCTCAAAACTTCCTTCGTCAAACAAATGAGGGATCAACATGACAAGTTGACAGAAAAGACCAACAAAGTAAAGCATGCATGATCAAAATGTTCTATGAGGATGAATATCAGTACATGTATGTTGACAATGAAAGTGCAAATTTGGACTCTCAGATTGGTCAGTGTCAGCCTACGGGCCCAGGACTTGTTGCAGGTACATGTTATGATCCATCTGTAAAGGGGAAGACGATGATATGTCTTGCAACAAAAATGGTTCAGAGAAATGGCCAAACGTTTCAAAACAGCTGGATATTGTTACCAGTGTTGATTCAGGGCTGGCTGAAACAGTAAATGACCTGTTTTTCAATAGGTTGGATAAAGAACACTATTCGAGATTAGTGAAAGATGAATACAATGCCAGGCCAGAAAATTGTGATGGATTGACTGAAATAAATATGAATCGGTTTATATGCAGCAGTACTTTAATTTTACTTCAGTTTTGCTTTAAATCTGTCATACATCGATTTTTATATTTAAAGATGCTATGCCTGTATCTAAAGGTCATACTTGTTTACATCATACGTTTTGAGATATTGCGTTGGAACAGATACATAGCTTAATAACAATCGATACTTTCAGTTGACATGGTGGCCCAGTGGTATCGCAATGTCAATTAACTTAGTATATACTAAACATACTGCAAAATGTGTGACCTATTATAAGGGTATCAAGATACAGACCTTGCATTTTTAACGGTAAACTCACAAGGGACTACAGAAGGAAGTATGGTTATAGTTGTTCTACATAAATTTCACATTTTTATGCTGATGATGATTAGTGAGGACGCGCTGAAAACGTATAGTGAGATCGACACCTTTAATGCTAAAAGAGGTAAGTCATGCAATACATGCATTGACTTTTTACGTTCAGTAAAACTAATATATTTGCATAAAAAACTAACTTTATGTTTACTTTTTCTATATATACCACGATGTTATTGTAACGTTCCTTTCTGTATCATTTTATTATACTAAGTGACGATATTGCACTAAATAGTTATTCATTCTTTTACATTATGAACTTTGCCATTGCCCTCATAAACTGCTATGTACATTATCTTCCAGAGGCCAACGTCTCAACAGAAGGCGCCACTTTCCTGCCGAAGCAGACAGTAACTATAGAAGAGCTGCATCAAAGGTGACAAAATCAATTCATTTTTTATTGTATAAGCTTTCACTGATCTGGTAATGGATATATCAGTTAGGTTCACTGTAAAATAAATTACTGTGTATTATCACTGAAAACCCAAAAGCAACATTTTTTATGTACAATATTAAAATGTAGTGTTAATAAAGTACATGTATTCCTTTCATCAGTTTAATACATCACATTGACAACCTTTGGCGCACCATGCACAAGTGCCCTGCCACTGAAGACCCATCAGTGTTCAGTAAGTCTTCTATACTGTATGATTATAGGGAATAAGAATTAAGACTAAAACGACGTCAATAACAAATGGATAGAAACCACCAACATAAGAGACTTTAGTTCCTATTAATAACAGGCAAATAAAAGGAAGTTTGTTTACTTCCGCAGATAAAACTGATAAACTAGTGTGTCCATTTTACACAAGAATGGCAATCATTTGAATTTCTGGCAATGTTCTTTCAATTTTCAAAGATTTATTGTAATGTTAATGACAAAGTCCGTCCAAATGAAATACACAGAAATACCACATCACCTGAATTATCGAGCAAAAGAATGGCTAATTTTTACCATGTAGTTTATACAATATATACCGCAACTTGAATGATAACCTACCAAAATAATGTCGGCCATTTTTCTAAAGTAGATAAATAGACATACAAAAAATAGCATTGAAACAATTAAACATACTTTAGTAAAAATATATATTAATAGTACGAGTCTAAACACGACCCAGAAGCAAGATATACTGTAACATTTTAGTTACAACAAAAAAATGAAATAGAAGAGCTATTCAGTCTTTATATAATAAACTGTATCAGTCCTTTAAATATCTAATTTTGGAACTTCATTTTTTAACACATAAAATTTATCTAAAACATGTATGTTAGCATGCTATTTCTTTGAGAAATATTGTGCAAGGACAAACATGACTGCATCTAATGTCCTCTTTTGTGTGTGACATACGCGGCTGACCTTCACAGTTCTTCATTATGAAACTGTTTCTTAGTCCGTCCTTACCGTTATATAGGCCAGATCCAACAATATTCTCTGCTGTTGTGGGCATGCACACACCGTTGTAAACTATAGCTTTTAGTGATGGCATGTTTTCCATTTTTCGACTTCATAGCTGGGAATTGTACACCGCCTTTGTTGAGAAAGTGGATGGCATCAAATCGATAGTTAATACCATCAATCGATGAACAAGTTTTCCAAGGAGCATGGTATCCTTTGAGGCATCATGTGCACTATAAAAAAAACCTCCCAAATCCCTAGCAATGTATTCTTGTTTGTTAGACTTTCTGATAGAGTAAACTTTCTTAAACACAGATAGTGAAGCAGCACATCCGTTAACACAATGAAAAATTATCACACAACCCAGCATTGTCACAGGCTGTCACGAGAACCGGAAAATCTAATCGCCTGCCTGTGGGCAACTAAAAGAACGTTTGGTTAATTATTTCACCCACACCCAGTAAGATTTCTTTAAGACTTTGCATGCCGGACAGGCGTCGAAGTTTTTTCATTGACGTGCATAGTGATGCCAACCATCTATTTTCCCAGAAACCTGTTGCGCGTTCTTGGAAAAATCGCCCAGCCTCTTGCCTCTGTTGCAGCCACTTGTGTAATTTAGGTGATATGTCCATCACGAACTAAAACATATTAAACCGTAATAATTAAGAAAACTGACATGTTTGTTAATTGTGTAAAATCATTACAAATAGCCAAAAGTGGGATGCCATTCTGACAAGGTTTCAGATAAAAAGAGCACAACTGATTCCCTATAAACGCATTCCAACTTGACAGCCCTGTTACATATTATTGCATTTACAATATTTTTCCAAAAACAAAATACCTGTACTTGAATGAAACTAACATCGAAAACAATGAAAACCCACTTAAAGTGAATGTTATCTAATGTTTTTTATAATACGTAATTTTAATGCTCAGATTACAGCATCTATATTGCATGAATGCTGACCAAAGCCAGTTGTTTTAAGGTCAACAACAATGCAATGTTGCTTCTCCAGAGGTTGAAGTCGCCACGTGGTACCAGATGTGGCGGCTTCTGGGTGTCCACATCATCAACATGCCCGATTTCTGTTACAAATACGAGGACTAGAGTAAAACTGAGAAAAAAGAAGACAATCATTGTATCAGACGTTTTGAGTAGGGCTGTAACGGGCACCCGAAAGATCCGAAAATACCGGATCCAACTTAGGATTCGCGGGTCCGAATCCACCCTGCCAAACTTTCGGATCCAGATATTATAATAGTTGTCTGTAACCACGACCAGTTTTTACATGTTAAAATTTATTTATAGATGGATTTATTTGTGAAAATCAATTCAATTGAGCCTTTTTTAAAGATTTCTTTGGTAATCAAGTATAAATGTAGTGTAACATTCGTTTATATTGTATAACAATTAACTTATTGTATAAGATTAGTAATTTTACGCGCCTCTGAATTAAAAATACAAGTGACATTTGACATGCATATTAATTCGGACATACGAATTAGATTTTATAAATAATAGTTTTTTTTGTTCATGCACTTTTAAACATAAATAAGATAATATGCACACATCATTTTAATAATTCATGGAATATTATCATTCTGTTTTTAAGGTAAGTACCAGATATAACATCAAATATTCGGACATATAGCACCTGTTTCATGGTTGAATTTCACATTCATTATTGTGCATGGATCTTGTTATCCTACAGCTAGGCTTTTGAATGTCTTCAGAATATTTAAATACTTGACCTTTTAAATGCTATAAAAGGAAATCTTTAAACTTCAGATCATTGCACATAAAATTATAAGTTCATTGGTATCTGTTACTATGGAATGTAAATGCTAAATAATGACTGGTATTGACTTTAGAATAAAAAATCTCGGTGTAGGCTGTAGAATCATATTGTGTCAGGTATTATTGACAGGATAACACTTTTTATGTGTACTCAAAACATCATTATTTATTCTAATATAATATATTTAATTCAAATACCAACCAAAATGTAGTTAACAGTACAGTTATTAACACAAAAGTACCAAATATCATTATTTTTAACATGTTTTATTATGTTTTATATAATTTTTTATGAATTATAGGATCCGGATCCGAAATTCTGCAAGAAACCTCATTTGGATTCGGATCCGGATCCGACTTATTTTTTGGATTCATTACAGCCCTAGTTTTGAGCCTGACAGGAACGCACAAGGAATTTGTCTTCGTGATAAACGATATTAGACAAACCCCACAGCTGACTCATGTACGTAAGTGGTTAAACGCTTGAGAAGTGAAGAGGCTAGGCTGTGTTGCTGGTGAACCATTTAGAAATGCTGGTTAGTTGGACCGTCCGGCGTGATTTGCCGAAATCAGTGTTTGAAAAAGGCGTTAAATTAAATAGAAACGACAGGATGTGTCCATGGTTAGCCGACATTTGTCCTGGTTGGTATGCCAAGCAGTGTATATCAGTATTAGTAGTGTGTTCCATTTAAGACAAAATACAACAACAACAACAATTCAACAACTAGTTATTGCAGTTAAAGGCCTTAAGCCCTAAGTACATTATATAAATCATAAGCATGTGAGTGAATCAATGCGTCATTGCGTTTATGTTCATGTAACAAAATATAAAATATAAAGAATGACAAAATAATTTAAATATAAACAGTCTAAATAATCATCATACGTACAATAATAGGAAATGAAAAATGCAATTCATTTTGTAAAATTAATCATTTTAATAAACACAATGCAAATAAATATTGCGAGTTTAATAAGGTCTCACTGTATACATGCACACTAATTTTGACTGTTTATAAACAGCAGTATACATAAATACATGTATTGCTATTAAAACAAATAATCATGCACAATAAATTCATACTATATTATATGTATATCCAGTTGTAATAAATTATTCATAGTACCGAATGAAGTGCACAATATCAGTTAGGAATTAAATAATACGATTGTGTCAATAGGATATTATATTATAAGTGTAATATCATTTAATATAATTATTTCATTTTGGTTATATAATAAAAAATAAAAATGTTGATATGTTTCTTCAGAATCATTTACTGTTGAAATAGTTCTCTCTTAGTGTATACGTTTTTAAATAAATTTTGCCACATTTAATATGTCCTATCACTATTTGTCAACATTATTCCATTAAATACATATACATTTACAAGGCTTGTTGTAATCATGTTCAAGTAACACTCTCTTTTGTATGGTAAAGTTGACAGATCATCAAGAAATAAAATGCTTCCTCTATTGTGTGAATACTACGCTTAAGACAATATTAACAGCATCTTAAATCTCTATATTTCTATGTCGTCCTGTTTTTATTTTAAGTGTATGCCCCGACGTTAGAAAGTTTGACAATGTTTTTTTATTGAAACTGTAGGTTTGCAGATATGTAAGGTAATACTCATACAACAGTGCTCATTTTGTTACAGAGGTAAAAGGAACTGTCCCCACTAAAATAGTTTGACAGAGGCGGTCAGGGTTCGATGTTCGATGATGTCTGGGGATTAGGTTTGCATTTTATGTAAACAATGTTGATTTCCCATTACTGGTTTAAAAAGGTAGGTTTTAAATCTCTTCCATTTGCTTTTACAATGTAGGTTAAGCATATAGATTAGTTAATTGATAATTCACATTTAACGGCTATACTAATTGAAATGTAATACCGGGTTTATAATATATATATGACATGGCAACATTGACTTTATAAAACATGTGGCGTCAAAGGAAACAATATGAGAAGTTGCTTTGATTGCTTTTGGTAATATTGCCCAGAAAAAAAACGTTTGTTTATCAAAAGTGGTATCAGCTGAAAGCAAACTGTGGTCATTTATTTCCTGTGTCCTCTCTGTTTAAGAAACAATTTCCTGTATGCGTATAATGTGCGTGTCATTATTTCGCTTTGGTCTATATTATCGCCATGTCGAGTAATATTGCACGCTGATCATAAATTGTACATTTGATACCTTAGGCTGCCTTAGCAACGATTAACGCAGCTTTATATAAATGTCAACATCACGTTACATGTGCGGAGACGGTCGGCTTGATCACTTCCTAGCAGAGTACAGGAATGCAAGTAACACGCATAATATTTATTTAGTAACGTACTGAAGAACACGCTTTTTTGGAACAACCCTTGTATAATATAAGTTTAAGAAGAGTACACGCAATTTTTAGTAGGACAATTATCGTTTAGTAAGAAATGGAAACACATTCAGCCTTCAGAGTAGCCATTGGCTTATGGAAAGTTTTGCCACCGATCCTTATAGTGCTGGGCAATGTCGGAAATATTCTTGTGATACTTGTGTTGTCCAGTCGGAAACAGAGGAAATCAGCGACGTCAACATACCTTTGTGCATTAGCGTTGTCAGATATTCTAGCGTTGGACACGGGCCTTGTTCGCCAATGGGTGAAACACGCGTTTTCATACGACATTCGAGTAGACGTGTCGACGACTGGTTGTCGTGTTCACTGGTTCGTCGTTTATCTCGTTACCCAATTCTCGTCATGGATGTTGATTTGCGTTACACTGGAGAGATTGATTGTCACGTGGTTTCCTCAAAGTAAACATAAATTGTGCAGCAAGGTGTCGTCTCTTATTCTCGTAACAGTTATTCTAATATGTTTGGTACTTTTAAATGGCCATTATTTGTTTGGCTACGGGCATATATACAAAGTTTCCAATAACGCTACGACGTATAAGAAGTGTTCTCCCTTATCAGCGAAATATGAAACTTTCGTTCTGTTCGCTTGGACATGGATCGATTTGACCATATTCTACCTCATTCCATTGACCATACTCGCTACCGGGAACGGCCTAATTGTCTACAAAGTCTTAATGAGTAGGCGGAAAGCAAAGCGAGCAGTTGCTCCGACTGGTGCTGGTGACCCTGCAATGCCGCGAACAACACAGCAGACGCGGCTCTCCAATCTGACCATGTCTCTAATGCTTGTCTGCGCTGTGTTTATGATCTGCATATTTCCAGTAGTGCTGTACCCTATTGGAGAACCGTATTGGGAGCACCAAGCATCGGACAATAAA
>Ga0224511_10000691_pt1 | contig 17448 bp, 13 predicted proteins | sample SF_May12_sed_USG_2_FD_169988 | JGI IMG/M metagenome (GOLD analysis project Ga0224511, IMG submission 169988) | Sediment microbial communities from San Francisco Bay, California, United States - SF_May12_sed_USGS_8_1 | ecosystem: Environmental > Aquatic > Marine > Sediment | place: USA...
ATCAGTCCCCCCCCCTTCTTACCACAATATCTCAGTTCAATGAGCTTTCAATATCCAATTTTCTCACAAAGTTTTAGAACACATTTCCCTCATTTTGTTGCCAAGCAATTTGCAGCCGCACAACTCTATTTAGCTCGTAAACCCCGAGCTGGCTGGCAATCCACATACTATTACTCAATGCGTCATGGTCCATTCTTACTATCTAATTAATAACTGTGCCTCCCTCGCCTCAAATTCTACACTTTAACTGCTGACTATACTTGGGTAGTATTCACATCACCAGTGTGGTGTTTACAGCTTTGTACCTGTGTTTCATTCGCAGAACTGAGAATACGGATCACATGTGCCGTGTTTACGCATAGTTCCACATACAGATACTGGTATACTGGTAACAGGCCCGCACATATGGAGTGTCCTGAGCACTACGCCCGTATATAGTTGGCAGAACCAAGCAGGGATCTCTCGGGGTTTAAAGCTCCTTGTGATAGAAAGCAAAGCTACATATGTTACAATGGTGTTATTGGTAAACACTCGAGTGTATTAGGAAGAAAAAATCATTTAATTGAAAATGCTTAAATGTATGAATAAGGTTACTGCTCAGTTCATGTGGAATAGGTAAAAATCAATTGTACACATTTTTAACAAACAGACATTAGGGGTTTTCGGACAAGCTAACCTTAGTTGCGCTGCCGCTGAACCAATGCACCGGAAATGCGCCGTACTGCCCGAACATATGCATTGGAGTTTCCTGCTCGATCTTATAACTCGCCCGAATGCATTAGAATGAGGCGATTCAGGGCTAATTGTGTGATAGCGAGACAAATGTGTTGACTCACTGTCCGGGTTCTTCGGACAGACTAATGCGTTGGACTTTCGTTTTTTATCTAGTTGCTAACGCGAAATTTCGCGTTTCCATGATTTCAGTCTATTTGGCTAAAGTGCAGCCCCCCCAAATTAAAATAAAGATAGAGCCCTCTTTTACTCAATGTGTTAGGGCTCTGTCAGATTGTCCGAAAATGCCTGAATAGGCAATTTCGGACAAGCTGACAGAGCCCTAACTCATAATATTACGAGTTTCCATCCCCTATTATGGTATCAGTTTTCATCATTAATAGATTTTGGCTTGAGTTGATAATAGTGCCATTATTCGTAGAGAGGTGAGGAGACCAAGTCAGAGCCCAGCGAGCTTAGCTTCGCCCTGTCTGCGGAGACGTTCATTACGCCACCGACTGGCACCGTCGCCCGCCCTAGCACCGCTATCTCAACTAAAGGAATCCGGAGAGACAGCACTATCAGCAGGAAATATCCAGCTGCGCCTCCACCAACAAGAGTACCAGTATGTTTCCATTCTCCAACTTACCAGATCTAGCTGCTCTGTTTTGTAGTGCATGGTTCATTGAGTGAGTGAGTCTGTGGGTACTCTGGTAGAACGTGAGTAAGTCTCCACATCCCCAGGTGTTAGCTGGCGTGCCGGATAGCCCAATACTCAGTAATGATAGGGTTCCATATTTTTACTTCATGTTTCTATTACACATATACTTGTGCAGACCAAATGGTTGGTGTTTGTCACCGGGTAAAAATTGAGATTTTGAAGAGCTGGTCTGCCCAAGCAAATGCTGTGGCGAGTCCGAATAATTTTCTTTTAATCTGATACAATTTACACCGAGCTGTCTTCTCCATGCATTTGACTGAGCAGAAAACCCCCAAGCGGAGGTTCGGTCAGCATAACGAGCTTCCAATACTCCAAAACACCAGCAACGGGGCAATGAACAGTTGCACATGTGAAGACCCCTCAAAAACGCTGTCAGTAATAGTAATTCAGGAAGACCATTTCAGTTGTCTCACTGTTACTAGGCGATATTTCAAAATGGAGCCGCTGTATCAGGATATGATGTTTCTTCTGTCGTATCCTGACCAGCATCAAGGGTGCAGAACTTAGCCTACTGATTCAGCGTTTCCCGGGGCACATCATTAAGAGACTTTCTGCACGCGCTCACATGCCCGCAAAGAAAGCAAAGTTGGAATGCGAAAGACAAAATTTTTACCCAAATCGAACCCAGGACCCCGGGTCCAAGGCCCGGTATGCTATCCATAACTTCACCCTTGACTGTGATGTTTTGTAGAGTTTGTATACACTTTCGGAACCCATCTCAGATTTCCGCATGAATCTCATAGACCAGTTCTGGGAGCTTGAGCTCATAAAGCAAATTAATGTAAAGTTTAATGAGTGGGTACCACCTGCATGGCTTGCAGCTGTGCAGGACATCAGATCAGGTATGTCCATGGAGAAGTTGATCTTTATCATAATCATCTTCATTGGAAGCTGTCGCCTTTCCATCGCTAGGTGTATCTCTCATGACTGGACCAGACACCTCACACCTACATCCTCGAGTTTTTTGACTGACCAGTAGTAACAGCTTGTTTTTATTGTTTGACATGAGCACTTGATCATCTGTTGTAACAGAACTCTTTAACGTGGATGTTGTTCTGGAGCAGTAAGAGCTGGAAATCATGCAAGAAGCTGAGATTCGCCACGAGAGCTCGGCATGGCCAGGACTTCAATCCAGGATCTAATGATTTTAAACCAAGCTCATTGAGCTATCCAGTTATTCCTATAAATAACGTGGGTAGTTCTTGACCTCACTTCATTTTACTACAGATGTAGCGGAGGCTTCTCAGCACCCGTTGTTCGCAGCTGCCATGGGCGTGATCATCTTCATCAATCTTATCATGATGGCGTTAGACTCAGAAAATACCTCTGTGGAGCAAAGGACTCTCCTTCGTAAAGCCAATGCTGTGAGTGCAAACTAACAGATTTACAGGCTCATAGTTGTGGTCACTGTACCTGTACTAATACTTTTGTGTCTCCTGGCAGACGTTAAGAGTGTGCACGAATCGGCCTATTAAGTCATTCACTTAACTGTTCCGAGGGTGGGTCATAAGGAGACTTGCTGCTTGCACCCGTGCGCCCGGATAAAGGAGGTTACTAAGGGTGGGCCTGCTTTGTCTAAATATGACAAAGACGAAACACAATTCACATTCCTTGCAAATACAAATTGCTAATCCAACACATCGACCGGTCTCACTCTTGCCAAAATTGCGCAGAGTTGTCTTTTCTCCCAATATTCCAGCTTGCATCCAGCTCACCGGCTTCCCATCAGGGCATTGGCCAACTAACTGCCGCTTAGTCTGAAAACTGCCATTATTCATTATAGGCCTTCACCGTTATGTTTCTGGTGGAATCAACTATCAAACTTTTGTCTCAAGGACGAACTTTCTTCAAGTCTAAATGGAACATATTTGACTTGCTAGTGGTGGTTAGCAGCCTCGCTGACACATACACCAAGTCGACTTCCATAAATGGCATCACCGCTCTTCGCGCGTTTCGTATGGTATGTTATGTTTCCTGCATTACCCTTTACATGTTCTTGCTGTGAGGTCTTGTTATAAATGATTTGAGATGGTGACATTGTATGCTCAGCTCCCGGTTGTTGGCATAGTACTGTGATGACGAGTTCTTCTCAAGATTCCTGCTTCGTAGAGCTTGACTGAGACTTCAGCAATCCACTAAATAGGGTTACCCAAATGACCAAATCAACCAAAATGATCATGGTCTAACACAGGAGAGAACCGGGTTATGAGCTCAACGCTTCACTCTGAGTGAATGGTTGGAGTGGTAGAGTGTAATTGGCCCTGGGAATGGTCGGCTTCAGCTAGGTCAGCATTGCCCGACCTTTTAGCGTCACCAGAATCTGCACCATGGTTTCCCAAGACCAACATATTTCTATCAACAGTAGATAACATTCACTTTTTATCTTCACTGTAGTTCCGTATAGTGAAGATCGCCAAGTTCTGGCCAACAATGCGGAGTTTGATGAAAGCAGTAGGCAACTCACTGCCAATCATTGGCAACATGAGCATTATAACTGTTCTGGTTGTAATCGTTTTCTCTTTGGTTGGCATGCGAGGACTCAGTATGCTCTATACAAATAGGGATCACTTGCCAAGGTCAGTGTCAGGACAACTCAATGAGTGAACGATATCAATTTTAGCCAGGCGACCTGGCTCTTCAGGATGTGGCAGGTGATGAGCAAGCAACAAGCACTTTTTGCTCGCCCCACCATTCACCACAAGCCGAAAAGCCAGGTCAATATATCCACTAGCTGAGCATCTTTGCTACAAATGCATTTCATAGTTTTGATCGATTAATTTATAAATATTCGTTCAAAGTCTGTGAGTAGACTGGAACTCTTTTAGCCATTGTTATTGTTGTGTTTATAGAGTTACAGAATGAGAACACTGTGGTGTAGAAGTCTTTATTCTTGAGCCACCAGTGATGAACTGAAAATCATTTCTTTGGTCCCTATATTTGTATGGTAGGGTACCCAATCATTTAGCAAGAACTGGACCTTTCTGTGAGAATAGAAACAGAAGGAAGAAAAGAAAGCACAAGCATACTAGCTATGTGAATAGTAACAAGCACTGAATGTTCATTGATGTAGAAGGCTTGCATAACACTCTGTACTTGCATTGTCCTTAGCGTTAGTAGTTGAGAGATACATAGACTGTGGCATTCGAACAGTTACAATTTGGATCTTGGATTGTATTGTTTACGCAGCACATGTATAGTCTATATCAGCAGATATCCACGTAGATGTCTATCGGAGTTGCATTGACTCATTTTTATCGTATGTCCATACATGTGAGTGAGTATATCATGGTGCTTGTATTTTGTCCTTGAAATCATTTTCCTTTTCGATTTTGTAGATGGCGCTTTGATGATTTCCACCATTCTGTTTCCTTGACCTATATAATTTTCTGTGGGGAATACATTGAGCCCCTTTTTGAGTGCCTTGCTGGGGTTCAGGAGGGAGACAAAGTGAATAAAGGACTCTGTATCGGATTTATTTCACTAATCTATGTGATTGGAAATCTGATGGTAGGCTGTGACCCTTTAACCACTAACCTCAGGGGAGAGAGACACTTTCATACCTTCAGTAGAATAATGTGCCGTGTCTATTGACAGGAGTGGATAACGCCGCTTGTAGGCGATAACTTTATGATGTTCATCCTGTATTGGAACTCTACTATTCTCATAAATGAGCTTATCTTTTTTCCTACTCAATTAGAGTTGACATTCATGGTCGCCATTCTTCAGCTGATTGTCCTCCACAGTGCACACCCCGTGCAACCTAGGTTCTTTTGCTTCAAGTCATCAATGACACTGTCCGAACGGTGTCTTTTGGTCTGCTTTTTTTCTCACCGCTTAACGTCTGTTTCCATGACTCTCCGATTGATGTAACTTTCTCTTTACCCGTGCTATGCTCACTTATGACTGTGTATTCTAAATAGAATCACTACAAAGCAGGTTAGGTTGGGTTAATTTTATTTTACATGGATAGCATTATTACGGCTAAAGCCTTATTCCCAAATGGTCCACGACAGAGAAAAGCCGTAGTACAAATTTATATATTGAAAGACAAAATTAAGGACGGCCCAGCCAAATGGCATTGATCCGGCACGCAGTGACAAATACTAGAAAATATGAAACACAAGCTGTTTAAATGTTCAAAAGTTAGATGAGGTCAAAGAGTTATCTAGGCTGTTCCAAGTCTTTGAAAAATAAACGGTGAATTATTTCATTGCAGATTTTGAATCTTTATGTGTCTATTGTACTGAGTAACTTTGGGACTGAGATATTTGAGAAAAGCACCGGGGCCATCTTCAGTCGTAACATGAAAATTAAGTTTGCACTCTGGCTGAGTAAGGCCAAGACTAGCCTCTGTCAGAAACAAGATGATGTGGACAGCCGCTCTACACGCTCATCGATGGTACCTGATCTGGCCTGTAAGTAGAAGGATCTAGTCTAGTACAATGATCATCGTTATTATTAGCCATCATCTTTCCACTCTTAGACAAACGACTCTTCCAAATTCTCTCCAATCCTCTCGATTCTTCGCCAACTGTGTCTACCGGGTTCTGCAGAGTCTTTTGATGAAGTCAGCCCACTTGGTTCTTGGTCTTTTCTGAAACTGAATACAGTGAACTTTCAATTTAAAAATGGCATTTTAGATTATATTTCCATAAAAAATACACTGAATTTTAGTTTTTTAACATATAGTTCAATAACATTCAGGAATTTTTATTTTGAAAGACAGCATAATCCCAACCCCAAAGCGCCCTCTAGAGAAGGGGCAACAGTGTTTTCTCATTACCTCATTGTACCCAAGTTTGAATCCTGCATTGTAGCTGTTTTTGATGCTTCGCTGGCAGACGCTCACACTAAATCCTCTATCACTAATTTGAAAGGACCTCTTGCCATATTACTTTCATCACAACGATCGGAGAAAAAATCCAAGCCCGCTCCCAGCAAATCTGGAAAGTCTCCAAAGTCATCAAAATCTCCCGCAAGTGATATGGGTCTGAGTAGATTAATGCTGCCCCGGACATTCCACTCGAGTTTGGTAAACACCAGGTCACACGGTGGTCCTGCTATTCCCGAGAATCTTAACCAATCGGCTGCGGATGATGATACCAACAAGTCACCGAGAGAGAAAGTGATATCCGCATTCCGGACGAAGACAACAGATTTACACAAAGTACAAACTAGCTCTCTATGGTTCTACTGTGCACCTTTATCCCCTTATTACTGCAAAAGTTAGCTCTAACCAGCATTATTTCCAACATTTTCACAAAATTTTTACTCAAAATATTTTTCTTGTTGGATTGTCACTTCATATTGGTACTAGCGAGGTGAGCTGTGTGTGATGGGTAGCTGTTCACAGAAATATATAGGGTTATGGTTGCAATCATCATCCTGCATACCTCTTGTTATTTACCTGCTTGAATTGAATGAGGGGATTACCTAATTTCAGACCTACAAAAGATCTCAAATCAGTACACCAAAACATTCTGATTCCTCGGCGCTTTTTGCAGATAGACATGACAGATTGGAACACCAGTGATAGACTACTCAAGATCTTTTTACCAAAAAATCGCCGGGACTCTGTGAGCACGTGTGAAGAAAGTGAGGAGGGTAGGTTTGTATCATTGTACCATGGCGAGGCATTTCTAATTTCATTTCACACCCCGCCAATTTTGCTCCACTGACCGATTAGCTCTTGTAATTCGCAAGAACTGAGCAATCACTTCTTGATTATCCTCGTTTCTATAAAACAGAACAATGGAATTTTGAAACAGTGGAGTTGGTTCCTGCATGATTATTGCTTCTATCTACCATATTTCGTATTTTCAGACCAAAACTCAGTCCCCCTTTGAGAGTGTAAACTTGTAAAAGGATCGCTTGTTTTCCAGATGAGATCACTGAATCATACGATAATGACAATGAAACCGTTGTGTGTGAAAGAGATATTTTAGATGGAGAAGTGATAAGATTTGCTAAGTGGTACGTCAAAAGACATAAGTTCTTTTTTACATAAACATCACTTTCCGTGGAATGAGTGGTAGAGCGATCGACTCGCAACTGTGAAACCTGGGTACGAACCCCAGTAATGACGGTCTCTCATTGTGCATATAAGAGCTTAGTTCCTAGCTCAAAACCAAAACCATGCCTCATTGTGAGGTGCTAAACAGCAACTAGTGAAAATACAAGCTACTTTACAATAATAGTGAAGTCGTCATACAAGTAATCGGAGTCTCGCGACGGTACCTACTCTGTTTTAGCTTCCTGAGAAAAAAGGCTCCGGCTCAAATCACCTTAGAGCTACCCGCTGACATTGTTGAGCCTCCAAAGGGGCAGCGTTCCGATCGATTCTTCAAGGAGGCCTCAGGGGCCAAGGCTATTCCTAGTTTAGAATACTTGGAGACTGAACGAAGACGCAATCTGAAATTCAACCTTATTCAAGCTACGAAGCTCGCTGGAGTGCTCAAATCTAAATCTTCAGGAAAACCTGTGAAGGCAGTGAGCATGGCAGGGCAACCACCCATAATAGGTTCGAGACATGGAAGCATTCTCCTTTGGTTATAGCTGACTATTCCACATCAAGAATTGTGATGATTTGTATTGTAATTCAATAAAACTAAGATTTTTCTTCTATAGTCCTAGCAGACACCAGACTGAGTTTTATTCATTATGAAATCATCAAGACATTGAATTACTCCTTATAACTTTATGTCGGGGACTCAGTCTGTAAATTACGAATTTCAACCGAAAAATAAGACCAAAGTTTTGGTACAGCCTAGTCGGCCTATGACTGCACATAACCCTTGATCAACTGAGATCAGCGATTTTCACCCATCAGCACTAGACTTCCAAACTTAATAAGGGAGTGATATTTCTGCTTTCAGTGATGGATGAAGATGGGCCTAATTGTGCAGGTATGCGAAAGTGTTGGGCTGCCACCAGACGAAGAGCTGCTCAAATAGTTGATACCCCACACTTTGAGGCTGTTGTACTCATCTTTATACTGTTAGGAACCATCACCCAGGTGGGTCCCGAGTAACGGAGTAGACAACTCTCTCTCTTTATCTCAGTTACCCAGAGACACAAGGTAAGTCGGGTTCTCGGCATGTGGGTTGGTGGTTGGCTGCCATCGCTCCAATTCCAGTCGACAGCCGCATGCCGTGAAGCCAGGTCATTGATTGCGTCATTACCTATATGATGGGCAAACGGTTTATATCCATAGAAATGTAGAATAATTGGATGAGTACTCTCCAGGTAGAGACTCTAGGTTTCTTGATGATGTCACAACTTGCTCTGGCCCCCTGATCTTTTGATGATTGCCCATCCATGTATGTTTATCATTGTCTGAATATTATTAGGTGCCCTGACACAAAAGCTGGGGTCACCTTGGCAAAGTTGATCAAAGGCATTGGAATTTTCAGTTCAACAATTAACAAAATGTGGCCACGGATGGACAATTCCTTGCATATGCGTTGAGAGAATTGTTTGATGGCGTCTGTCTGGACTGGTCAAGGCATCAGACCATTATAAAACATGAACCCTCTCATTCGCGTTAATGCTGTTGATTGATCCTGTCTCTCATCACATTATAGGCAATGCATGACGTGTATATGGAGGTTGATCCGGAACTGGCAGCCGTTGTATTCAAGCTAGATATAACCGTTGTCATCATGATTCTGATAGAATCATTTTTCCGAGTAACTGCTATGGGTTTTACTATGTACTTTACTACATTCTGGTGTGTAATGGACTGCCTGATTATCATTGTGAGTACCTACACTGTCCAGTTGTGGTATTGATGCGCTTGCCTTATACAGTGTACGTGATGTAAGTCGACCAACCATCTTCATTGTTAGATGAGTTTCTCTGATTTATGTGTCAATCAAGATAGCCAAGACACTAAACCGTACCAGACAGTATCTCAGGCTATCCGGGCTGCCAAAGCTCTAAGGCCACTCCGTGTCATCCCTCGCCTAGATGGACTCAGGGTAAGTAGGCCTTTTGAAATATTCAAGAGTGAAAGTGGTACCTTAGTACATTGGGTCTAATATTAGAGGTCCCTGGTTTGGAATTCGGATCGCAATGATAAATAAAGAACTCCTATCTATAGACTGACCTTCTCTATGGGGCACATCATGGACCGTTTTTACACCAACTAACTGGCTTAGAAATACTATCCATGTAAAATGAGATAATTTCATCTCCTTTTGTTTGTGATAGCACATATTTACGAATACTCAACACGGTGCAAAACTCACAAATTATTAGTTGTAATCATTCACACTGGTAATCGCAGTTATGTAATTACATGCACGGATACTGTTTCAGGATCATTGTACACATAGGCTGCATGTAGTTCTATTTGACACATTTCAGGTTGTAGTGAATGCTCTGCTGTACTCTCTACCGTCTGTCATTAATGTGGGAATCCTGTTTGGAGTCACCGTCTTTCTCTTCTCTATTCTCTCCATGGGCATGTTTGGGGGTCAGTGATGAATATATCCTTCCACAGTGCAGTGTATATTTTCCATTGACATATAGCTAATTAACCATCACTCATGCGGACCGGAGAAGAAGGGCAGACAACTCTCTCTTCATATCAGTCATCTGTTGAGCTGGCCTTTCAGCATGCGGCAGAGTTTTTTGAAAAAAACTACTGTCGCCATCGTACCAACTTGAGCCGCATGCTGAGAAACCAGCAGGTAACTCATCGGATGAATATTTCTCAAATTCATTGAAGCCAAGGCAATGATGTATAGTTTTAGATGTCAACGGAAAATATACACACTGCACTATGACTGCACCATATAGATGCATGTTTAAGGTACAATCCGCCCGAAGGCAGGTCTAATCAAAACCAATCCCCCTTTCTATCTTTCATGACTCAGCTAACATCTTTGTTTTGCATACCCTGCTCCATTCCCGATGTCATACAGCGTTATCATGCTCTTGGGCACTTGCCTCCTCTGTAATTTTTGCTATCTCCTTTGTATCAGAGGATATGTCGGATCAATCTTTTTTCCCGTTCCTTGATGATATTTCCAGTGTAAGACAGCATTTCCCATCTATTGAATTCACTACAGGTAAGATGAATTTTTGTCATGAGGTTCTGAAACCTGATGCCATCTTTGATCCTGCAATAATCTCCAACAAGAGTCAATGCCTCGCCCAGAACATGACCTGGAGCCAACCTTTTTGGAACTTTGACAATGTCGGCATGTCATATGTCTACTTATTTGGGGTGGTAAGTTTGTTTTACCGTTTCTACTTATTTATTTGTCATTTCCAGCTATTGTGTGCTGTTGGAATTTAACCAGCATAGGGTATTTTTCACTGTTTCAGGCTACTTTTGATAATTGGATTGAAGCCATGATTGGAGCTGCGGATGGCTGGAAGGTACGTGTAATCCTCTTATAACACCGTTCTTATATCAGACGTGTTCTTGTATCGACTCTCTTCTTGTGTCAACTCATGACACACGTTTCTCCTTCATTTTGCATGCTTATCGATGCAGGTAAAACCTGAACCATCAACAAATGCATCATGAGGAGGTATGGGTCGTTATTTATTTTATTAGTGACTAAGCGTATAAAAACTTTGATAATGAATAGGTACATGTACGACATGCATGTAGTCAAGTATGTGAACCTTCATGTGCTCATACAATTAATACTGGCTGAATGTGTTAACGAATGCAGTCAAAGTCAAACTGTGTCAAAAAGTTTAGAGTTCATTTACGTAATTGTTTTTCTCTAAGAAAGCAGTCACTTCTGTTTGCTTACTTGTGGCAGTGATGAAACGGTTCATTAACTTTCCCCCCACTGCCCGCCGCCCGCCCGCTTATGCCAACGCAGCGGACAAAGATCAGAGAGCATGGATTTATGCTCGAATTAAGCTAAGTTAGCCAGCATCATAACTTTTATAGTCATAATTGCCCTTCGTAATCCACTCACCACTCAGTGAGTGAGTGCATCAATTATAAGCTGATTTACAAAGAATATGCCGCGGGATAATAGGCAGGAGATTCACGTTCAAAACACCGTAAAATTAGCCCGCGGTGTTCTTATATCAGGCTTGTAGCCAGGATTATGGTCACTATATCTAGCTTAATTTGTGTACAAATAGATGCAAATGGGTTTGGGCTCCGCAAAATAGTTCTTGTAAGCGAAGCTCTTGTAAGTGGAGTCGACTTTAATTATAAAACTTGCTTTTCTCCACAGGGGCCGATGTGTGTAACACCTTGAGTCTTGCTTCTTAACCATTGTCATTTCTACATCCTATCCCTGTCACGTTCTGGTATCGCTTTGTTAGCTGTTGAGGGACCATCACCCTGCTAGACTCTGGTAATTTAAGAGCTGCGCATACCCCAGGTATTGCTAATGCTACTATCCTTCAAACCTAACCAGGTGACTTGACTCATCGGCAGGTGGTCCCGGTTGGGATACTGAAGTTTTGATAACCTATAACACCAACACATGCCGATAAGCCAGGTCATCAAGCTACGCACATTTGTTGATGAGTCTGGAGTTGCTCTCTCCTGTAGGTTGATGAGCAGCCGAGAGAGGAAATGAGTTACACATTTTCTATACTCTTCTTTACCGTATTTTCACTGATTGGTTCTCATTTCATTATGAACCTATTCATTGGTGTCATGATAGAAAGCTTCAATGTCATGAAGAAACAGGTAAGCAGTAAGTACATAAGCAATGGTAAACTCAAGCTGAAACAGCTTTATTTGATCAGCTAAAGTGACCAGTTTATGAATGAATGAATGGATGGATGAACAATTTTTATATGCCTTTTAGGTACCAAGTCTCCATTGTATCTAAATAAATCCTCAAGGTCAACTCGCATTCTTGTTTTGCGTTATGGGTTTGGCCTGAGGTAACTGCTTTTTGCTTTGTTTAAAATATCAACTTTTCGCCTTCATGACTCCTGCATCCTACAATTTCCTATCAATTTTCACCGCAATACATCAAATCAGTCCAGAAATAATATTTGAACTAATGTTGCTTGGGAGACAAACTTGAACCATACACCACTTTCTACAAACAGTAGTGTAATAAAGTTAGTGTAATCTGATGAAGATTTGCTTCTTTGTGATAATTCAGGTTATTACACTCTGAAATCTCCCATCAGTTTCGTTTTCACTAATAGTCACTGTGGGTTGTCATTGCAGTTGGAAGGAGGCCACGCTGTTAATGCTATGATGACAGAGACGCAGACACAGTTTTATAGAATGCTACAGAAACTGGCTGATGCCAGAACTGAGGTAGATCTCCAGGAGCCACGGGATTGCGTGAGGAGAGTGTTGACCCGCGTCGTTGACCATCCTTGGTTTGATCTAGCGGTATCTTTCTCAATTCTGGTGAGTGCTCAAATGCCTCAGCAATTACAGAGTTCACCCAGTAGCTATAGATGCACATGCAGTTCTATCACCTCCTCACTTATTTAGCCAGGTGACAGGTCTTTTGCAGTTGACTAACCTGCCGAAGATTTAAAGACTTGGGTCACCTGGCTATACGAATTGAAAATATAAGTAGGAGTTTACCTCCCTTGTTATTGGGGTCCACTTAACTCCTCTATAAAAACCATTCTTGTACAGAAGTGTGACAATAACAGGTGCATACTCAATTCAACAGCCTATTACTATGTAGTTTCAGAGAGGAAACATTCATATGTAGACCCTCCCGCAACCCTCATCTACGATGAAAGGGCTCTGTAGTTTCTAAAAGTGGTAGCCATTCAGTGCAAGTCATAGAGTTATCCTCTACCTCTATGGTACAGATACGTTGGAGGACGTGGAGATAGATCGCATACATATAACGCAAATATATAAAACATATACCGCTCTTTGCAATTATTTATTATATATTTATGGTATATTGAGTTACATTATGGCAAAGACTGCATGGCCATTTTTTATACAGTATACGGCACCACGTCATCTATCATTTGCTATTTTGGTGACTGGCACATAGGTGCTAATACCTGGTGATCTCTTGTGTTTTGTAGGTTAATATTATCTCGATGGGTTTTGAACGATACGGCATGAGTGATGAGGAAAACCACACAATGGAAATGATCGACTCCGTCTTCATCTTCATCTTCAGCATTGAATGCATCCTCAAAATCATAGCTCACAGCTATAAATATTTCGCCTGCCCCTGGAACGTTTTTGATTTTGTAATCGTTATCGTCAGCATAACTGGTAGAGTCTATTCGCTGAATTCCTTATAAATTTAAATATTAAGGTGGTTTTTGGAATTGTCTTTGCTCCCAGGTTTTCTGTGTAACCGACCCTCAATATTTATAGTATATCAATCAGGTTGGTATGGTTATAATATCCACTCCCCACATTCTATCTGTCGACTAAACCTTTAAAAGTCTAACTTGTCTAGATCTTTTAAAGTCTACAAAGACTTGAGGACTTCGTGGGATGACTAAAATAGATAGCGGCGCTCATAGTACTGCCTGACTTTTACCAGGTACGGCTTTGAAGAGATTATTATCATCAGAGCTCATCACTCTGAGTATGGGAGCGCTCCGTTCCGTCCGGATTGTTCGCACTCTGAGATCACTACAGTTAGTCCGTGGTTTTACCGGAGCTCGTCGTCTCCTCGTGGCGATGCTTGTCTCAATGCCGGCTCTACTAAATATCGCTGCCCTGTTGCTGCTCGTCATGATAATATACTCCGTCGTGGGAATGGAACTTTTCATGCATGTGAAGCCGGTCTACAGGCTGAATGAAGTCTTTAACTTCAGAACAATTGGTAGGTAGGTCATCAACTAAAAATGTACAGGGAGGTCGTATAAGGATGATACACTATTAAGAGTTATCTTTCTTTTATTTGGCAAGTTTTGAATTAAATTTGAAGAATCTGCCACAAAACCATGCAAAATTCTTAACTCAATGAACAATGAAGGATTAATGTTATGGCAGCGTATCTCATAAATAAACGCTCAAAAAGCACTGAATAGCAAATGTGCATTTATTGTTTTAAGCATCTGAGCGGGATAGGCATTGCTAACTAAATTCTGAGAAAACATACATGCATAGCTTTTGTTATTGTTATTTTATTGAGCAATAAGCAAAAAATGATCAAAATGCTTATTCGAACAGCATCTGAATACCAAATCGCACAATTTCCATAATTTGTCCTGATCATAGACCCTGGGGGTTAACAAGGTCTCAAGCGTCTCTGGGTATGCTACCGGACAGTGGCTCATAGCCATCGCCCACCCATGCTATTGATTTCTTCTTACAGTGTGAGTTGTCCTCTCCTTTTTTAGGAGGGAGTATGATGGTTATGTTCCGAATGCTCACCGGAGTCGGTTGGACTTTTGTACTTGAGTCACTCTCAGTCTCTCCACCATACTGTAACAACACACACGCCTCCTATCCTAACCGTGCGTTCTCCTGTATACCCATAGTGGTGATGATTGTCGATTGATCGACACAGTATGTTCAGCTAAATCTGTGTGTGAATTCATCTTAGCAGGGACATCGCGAGCAGGTCTATGTCTTGTCCCCACCCATTATCTCAACTATTCAATCCCATGTAGTCTGTACATCGCTGTGAACTGACTAATTGTGTGTGTTATCAGGCACACGATTTCTGAATGAGAATGGTGACTGCGGCTCGAGGGTGGTGGCCACCATCTTCTGTTTTACCTATATCATCATTTGCTTTCAAGTGATAGTCAACTGCTACATTGCCTTGATTCTGGAGAATTTTGAGGAGCACACGAACAGACCTACTCTTATCAACACGGAGGTAGGAGGGAAAGCGTTTCCATCTGCCGTCTATGAAGGGATTAATGTCAAATATAACAATGGCTTAGAATTTAATTTGTGGTCCAAATAATTAGATGATTTTATTAACATGTTAGCAAAAGCCCAAAACATATTTCAGATATATAAAAAGTAAATCAATGTTCAAAAATATTGAATAAGCGGACAGCAGCGACCAACTGGACCAGGGTAGGGGGGCTTGGAGGAGGCACTCTCAGTCTTATCAAAACCCTCAACCCCTTACAAATCCTGGTGGTGACATGGCGAAGAAGGGCAACCGCAAATAAAGTCCGGCCACTGCTGCTCTGCAGTAAACTCTATGGGCTAGGGCCGCTGTCCAAAACACAACATTTCTGAAAGAGGATTCAAGACCCACTAGTGCAAAAACCGATCTTGGAATTAGTCTCTAATAAATCGAATTTACATCACTGTTCATTTTTAGTATATAGAGTCATACTATGCCGCCTGGTCGAAACTGGATCCCGGCAACTCACAGTTTATTCATTACAATCAACTGAGTGACTTACTAAACTCACTTTCACCACCACTGAGGATTGCTAAACCTAACTCCATTGCTGTTAGTATACTCAACATCAACATATCTTCAGGTGAGATCATATCATAATAAACAGCTAGATACCTCAGGTGAGATCATATACCAATACATAATACCAAATCTATTCTAATCTGTTGGTTTACGCCATAGAATTTACAAGCCTTGTTATAATTCATCCGTGAACCGGGCGCCAAGAATTTTATTTTTCTCTCACCGACTGTTGGACCTCAATGACAACAGAACAACATAGGTTATTGAGTAAAGTGTTTCAATTTAGCTCAATTATGACATCATGCATTAGAGATGGAGGCCTGGGCTGTAAGTCATCACTCAACATTTGGTTTACTTTATTCCACAGATATAGAGCTATATTACACTATATTAAAGGATGATACCTAATTTAATAAGGTTGCATAACAATTCCTATAATTAAGGTTCTGACACCTAGGGTTGGAGTCCAATTAGACCATCCACCCTCACGGTGTCGAATTTAAAAGATTATAGAACATCAGTATTTATTTAATTAGAATGTGTTATAATGGAAGGTTGCTACCACAGTGACTGAACCAGCGACTAAGTACTCTTTTTTTGACTGAATCATTTATTTGGACTAGTAATCAAGCGCCTTATGTACAATCGAGATTATTGACTTGGTACCTTAGTTGACCTAATGCTAGCTTTTATAAATAACACTTTCTTCGCCTGCAGGAATGAGAGTACACTGTTTAGATGTGTTACAAAGCTTACTGCGGTATCTTCTCAGCGGTAATGAATATCTTGAGATAACAATGCTTCCGGACGATTTAATAGCGAGTGTATCCCGCCAGTATAAAGTTCATTATCCGGAGTACCTCAAGGTGGAGGTACTTACCACCTCACGAGAACTAGCTTTGATCGACCTCTCTGTTCGTAAAATACAAATCTGGTGGAAGAGGAAGTTACGGACACGAAAACAAGGAACTTGTTTCATCGGTGCTCCTTGTAAAACGCTTGTTTTGTAAGAGAAGCTCTGGCCCATCCCCTACTGGTACCGCCCCACAGGTATACATCAATTCAATGTGAAGTACAATAGTCTTTTTATTAACTAATACGATCAACAAATTGCTGTCCATAGTGAACTTCTATCATTTCAACTTGAGCATAGAAAGTTTCCAGAATAAAAATGTGCTCTCAGTGCAAAGAAAAATACAGTAACATAAATACACAAAGATGTGAGAGACGACATAATGTGACTCCGTAGTAATGATTGCCTTTTGGCAGACAAAAAGTGTTGACATCAAAAATTATCACATTGGCGAGAAATGTCTGCCACTAGTTTTCTAGTTATGTGTAACTAGAACATGAATAATGGTTTCATAAACTCTGATTATTGAGAAAATCATAAATAGTTTAGAATAATAACAACAGATTGCCATCGTGTATTTACAATGAGTGCATGCAAAATGTTTCGAACAGCTAATGGCGCTGTCAATACTGTCGTGCTGACTTAAGCCGACAATCACTGCACCCCTCGCACCTCTCAAGCACCGTGTGTAGTGGTTACAGACCTTCCCAGGTCAAGCCCCACTGTGTGACTGAAAGTTGACTAGTGACACTAACTTTCCCTAGTTGGCAAGAAAGCAGACGCGATGTCTGTGTCGGCTGGGATATATATATATATATATATTGGTTTAG
>Ga0224511_10000692_pt1 | contig 17433 bp, 8 predicted proteins | sample SF_May12_sed_USG_2_FD_169988 | JGI IMG/M metagenome (GOLD analysis project Ga0224511, IMG submission 169988) | Sediment microbial communities from San Francisco Bay, California, United States - SF_May12_sed_USGS_8_1 | ecosystem: Environmental > Aquatic > Marine > Sediment | place: USA...
AAACCCATTTTGGCACTTCTTGGCTAATCACATAGTTCCTAGCGTATGATTACCTGTGTACATGTACGTAAACAAAGCAGGCGGGTTTTCGAGGTTCAAAATCTAGTACGTCTATTCAAAGGTAATTATTTTGAGTTACATAACATAGAATTTTTTTAACTTGCAAATGAAATAGTTTATAGCCTTATCTTTCCACCCATGCATAGTGACATATCAGAAACATTCCTTGGTCCTTAAAATAACTGGTGTCAAACTTTGTGATTTTACTATAGAGTAAAGAAGAAAACTTAATTGCGCAATCCCAACCTTGAACCTTTGAGCTACGAACCTCAAAACAATGCGCGACATAGCGGCTCAATAATAATCCGATAATTTGTAACGAGTCATTTGAAAATCCTTTTGTTGATAGCAAAATTACTAACATATTACGACCCTACGGGCATATGAAATAATATATGTGTGTAAACTGTTAGGTAGATTATAAGTATCTTTTATGTGTTCCTGGTGTGGATGGGAAAAATCATTCCGAGGGCGTAGTGCAGCATTGGCGGTAACGAGGCTTGCCGAGTCATCGCCTCGCTGCACGAAGCCCGAGGGATGTATGTTCCTATTCACCCCAGGAACACATATTTTATTTCATTTAATTTTATGGTGCCTAAAACAATAAACAAACAGCGCGACCTATTTCTTTATAGGAAAACCAGAGCGTGGCAATTTTTCATTCAACAACATTATGACGTTACGGATATGGGACATGTTTTTTTCTAATATAAAATCGTCTTACGTTCGAAAAAACGTGATTCTATTTATTTCGGATATTTAGTAAAGAGTTCATGATAATATTAAGAACAGGTAAAATATAAATCGATTGAGCAAACCGCTTTTCGTTAAAATACAGCAAAATATGTCTGTAATTTGCATAACATGATTGATACGCGTACCTATTGAAGTTCGTACTAAACGAGAACCCGGCAAAATATATTTGTTTTCATTCGGGAAGTGTTATGACGTCGCGCACGGTAATGCTATACCCAAGCGTAACGTCAAAACGACGCTCATTTTTCGTCTTTTTTCATTTCGCTGAAGTTTCTTACATCTATTTTCAACTATTTTTCTAGTTTCCTAATTTTTTTCCAGAGTAATTTAAGACAACAACTTTTGTAAGTTCAATGTCAATATAGTTAATAGTTAATATAATGAAACTTTTACATTAAACAATACATCCCGATAATTTACGCCCGTATAAATTTCATACACATAAAAATTTAACAATTAATAATATAAATATTTGCATGACCCGAATTTTTACAATAAAATAATATTGCCAATTTAATCATTAGTTTATAATTATCATTATTTTTATATCGCCAGCCCGGCGAAACACTTACACTCAAAATAGTTATTAAATGCATTTAAAATGCGTCTGTGTAGTGAATCCTGCATCACAAGTGTCTGTAGCAGCCATTTCATACAAATGTAAATTACACTTTCGGCCGGCACTGTTGCTTTGATATTTTTCACGAGTCCCTGGTGAAGAAAGTCATTCCCTACTCATTCATGGTAATATTAACCATGTAACACTTTATCACCAGCAATAAACTCCGATCCTCATTTGTCTATACGAGATTACCTCAACTGTACAACACAGGATGTTGATTTCATGATGTAATACGGGAAGTTTTCTTATGCTGTACGAATGGCCAAAATTTCATCCTTATTAATAAGATCAAACAGATCTATTTCATGTGCACTGAGTTAAATAAGACGATATATTAAAGGAAATTACTGCATTGCCTCACTTTATATACTATATAGAGATTTTTGTCAAGTTGTACATAAAATACTAGTAACGTCAAAAATCTCAAAGCGTGACATTTTTTCTCATCACGCATTTATGTCAATAAAATCGGTAATAATTATTTTTTTCTGCCACAATTTCGCCTATGTATAGAAGAAGAAAACAATATGTTGTCATTTAAATATCATTGCAATGTTTCTGTTTTATCATTTATAATTTAATGCGTAAACTTTCATGTTAAACGCACGAACGCTTAAAATGCCGAAGCGTGACATTTTTTCTCATCACACTTTATGCTTTTTATTTCAAACAATAACAATGTGATTTAAAATCTAAAATCATATTTGTGTCCTTTAATTTTATAACAATCATACTAGAACATAACCAAATAAATGCACTCACATTTACGAAAAACTTATTTTCTAACGTCAGAATTTGAAATTACTCCCATTTTCCTTTTTTATTTAAAACTTCGTCATTTTTATTTGAATCGATGGATCCCTATTTCCGGTGATTCCGTTATTTGACTTCCTTTCACAAAGACGTTTACCAATTTTGGCCGGAAAAAGCCGAATGGATTTCAAGTTATTGAGTTTTGTTTTAAGGGCGACAATAAATCATGTTACGTTACTCACGTCAATTTTTGCTTTTGTTTAAAGACATTGGGAAATTTTTATATTAAATTCATAGAACATAATTTTGCAAAATCGTGTTCCCTTTTTTATTGTGATTTCGATGATATCAATGGTATTTTTGTGGGATTAACGGTTGTGAAGACACACACAGAAATGTTTGTCTGTATATGTCATTTTCAGAAGGTATATAGCATTACCGTGCGCGACGTCTTTATTGTGATTAAATCACATAAATATGTGAATTCGTTACAAATCATCATCAAAGATATCGAAAATGAAAAGGCAAGATGTGTTTTTTAAAACAATTGAAATGATTTCGTTTTGTCCGAGATCTAGGTCATCGCACTTGACGACGGCATTTTCCCACGGTCGGTAATTAAGAAACTTGCACTGAATTATGTCTTATAGTTGCAATTAATAGCTGTCATTTACTTGATGTAAAATTACATGTTTAACTTTTTTATACTATCTTTACTGTTTATGACCAGAATCCAGTAAAGTAAATGCGATTTTGTACAAAAGTAGTGCACGGGAAAACGTAACGTCATCGCGACTCGTCTTACATGGGGGTGTTAGATGACATTTTCCAGCACCGGAAGTTGATGCGTAAATCCTTGTCCCATATGCAAGAAAGTCCTATCTTGTGAAGGTCACATATACAAAGCGATACACCGATATGTCTTCCTCTTAATATAAAAGGCACAAAAAGCGCACCGGTTCTTTAAAAAGTTTTAATAATCGTATTTGACATGCACTACAACTTGTTCAAATATGATAACGCTATCTTTAATACTTAATATATCACTACATTTGTGATCAACTTTATTAATTCAAGACACTACAAAAAGACATCCTAAAGGAAGGCTTTAATAAGCCAATCAATGAACGAACAATGTGTGCTGTGTTTATTTATTAATTCAAATGTAACCGAACACAAATATAAAGACAAAAACAGGTGAACAATGTACACACATCGTTTTAAAGAAACTGACCTACTTAAAGATCAACACAAAATAATATATTTGGCTTATACATGTCCTAATTTATATAGTGTCCCTTAAATCTTATGTAGTTAAACATACTATGTAATACTCTTCCCTAAAGAAATTTCACACAAAACAATTCAAACAAAATCATGATAAACTATATAATTGCTTTTATATTTCTTTGTATCTTATAAAAAGGTACTAACCGTACTATATAATTATTTTTTTATCCATCTATATTTATATTATGTTTTCGAGAACAGTTATCTGATAACCAAGAAACAATAATATGTAATTAGAAATGTAAACAAATAGTGCAGGTGAAATAATGCAGTGCAAATATATCGCTTAAAATCAAATTATACCAGTGATTCGTTCCAGGGTTCTAGCATTTGCTACTTTTTACGAAAATAAGTTAAGAAAAATGGTAGGAAAGTCTTATTTTTGTAAAATTCAATGTTAAATTACTTATGATCTACACTATTAACCATTCATAATACATTGGTAGTGTTTGGTGAAATTCTATTATGTTAAATTTTAGTTAACGTAAAACTCCTCCCTTAGAATGAACATATTTGCGAAGAAAATCTTTTTCGTAAATTAGGTTATACTTTATGTTTATATGTGTTTCATTAGTTGTATTGTGATATTTAGCAATTTATATGTAATATAGAATGCCTTAAACTGAAAAAATAGTATTATTTGTGATATTCTGATGATGCATCCTATAATTTCATGCCGACAAAGAAGTCTATGAAAATCGTAAAACATGTTAAATATGTGACATCTTTGGTATCTCATAAAAAACAATTGACCCCGGTAAGGTCTAATTTTTATTTTGTTTTTCATTTCCTAACACGATGTTCTTGACATACTTAAAATTTGAAAGAAATCTAATGTTGAGAAAAAATTATGCAACTGTAGCATACGCCTTTAAGTATATATGCAACCGGTATCAATGTACACGATTTAACAAAAGCAAACCTCAGCAATCATTTCCAAAACCTTTTTTGTTATGGTCACCCAAGATCCATTCAAATGCTATTCTTCAGGTAAAGCTCCTATCCTACACATGTTGAATTGAACATTTTAAAATAAAATGTCATCGAAGAATAAAAATGTAACAAGTATATCAAAATACATTAAACTAGATTACAGATACGTTTTCACTCAAAGAAATGTCAGTATAGAATTGTAATAGCATATTTATTTTGCAATAAATTTAAATCGCTTCATCCCATTCAACACATTGATATAAAATTAGAATGGCTGATAAAAGTGCGGCGTTAATTTGACTCTGGCAAGGTGCGCGGCGAAGGGAATTCTGTTTTATTTATAAACCGGGAAATCCATCTAGGTCCAGAGGACGCGTGTACTTGTTTCACATTTTTAACGACAAAGAGGGACAACGAGTGAAATTCAAAGAAGTATTATATTGGTAAAAAGGTTGTTTATTTTGTTTTGTTTTAGTTTTGGTAATTTAATTCCAAAAAGGGTAGGATAAGAGCTTTAAATCGAAAGGTTTAAGGAAAATCATTTTAATGAGTGTTTCTCCAACGTAAAAAAAACACTAAAATAGCACAAACATACTTAAACAAAATGAAGCTTGATTAACACCTTTGTTAAATATTAAATTTAATTCCATTTGCGCTAACTCTGTAATGTCAACTACAAATAATCACATACACATTTACATGTGCTTATGGTAAATAAACATCAACTCATCTGTGTAGTTGACGACACGACGGACAATGAGTGGACACATAAGCGGATAATGGGCACGTCGTATTTAGGTCAACTAAAAAATGAAGAAAAAGTTCTAGCAATGTAATGTTATAAAAAACAAAATTTGAAACAATTACAATAAATTGCATATATGTTTCAACATTTGAAGAATAATATTATTGATATAAAAGCAAAATTCCCTTCATATTCACACATAAATAAAGCAGATGTAAGTGTTACTGAAAAAAGTAACGGTAAGATTTGACTTTGTCTTTCACCAACACAAAAACGATCATTTATTCTTCTTTACAAATGTCCAAGACGATCTTCTTTGCTTCTGAGCGCTTGTCAGAATCAATATTCATGAAATCGGTAAACTGTGTTGTCAGTGTTTGAACCACAGTGCATGTGCGATTTAGACTCTCTAAAAGAATGTTTTTTTTTGTCTTACGATAAGACGATTTACACACTTACTTAATTTTACGGATTTCAATGGCGACTTGGTTTGCTTCCGGGCGCTGGTCAGATAGAACTTTCCAGCAGTCGGAAACAGTTGCCTGTAGAGCAGGTGGCATGGCGATTCGACAATCACAACTTGGCCTTCGGCCGTCTGTGACGGACTTTAATAGATGAGCATGCCCGAGTATATACGGCCTTGAGTAGACAGGGCGCCCATACCATAGCTCCCACAGGCAAATAGCAACGCTGTAAATGTCTGTCTTTTGGGTATATTCCTTGCAAGACAACATTTCAGGCGACATATAAGCTGTTGCGCCCTCAAAAGATTCCGATAATATGCATCCTGTTGTGGCAAATTTAAGGTCAAACAGTTTTGCTTCTCCGTGTCGTACCTGTAAAATACGCATGTCAATATCATATCTGACTCTCAAGACGATCATGACAACGACACAATATTTACTTAATATAATGAAATGTTTAAAAGTCAAACATAATAGTGTGAATTAGTAAAATAGAATAGTTTTATATGGCAATTAAGAGAGGTTCTCCGGAAGGTAGCTGCCTCAAATTTTTTCAAAGCAGTTCACCAATCTAATGTTTTGCTTCTAGAGCTCTAACACTTTCTATCAGATTTTTCTCAGTTTTCTGTTATTTTTGTTTCCAGTTTGAATATATACATTTATATACAGTGTTTCACATACAAAGAACATGCGTTCATGATAATTTACGTCAATATAAGCAGGGTAGTCAATAGCATTAAATTCATAATACGGTATCGTAAATTTGATAAAGCATAAAAACCTGCTATTACGTTAACAAATGTGAACAGTTGTATATAAAAAGAAGATGATAATAGATCTAAGTCATGATATACTCTACAGAATGTTTTCTGATTTTTACTATATCTATCAGATTATTCTAAAAAAATTCCTATGAGAAGTAAAATGAGGTGAAAAATTACATGCATGTTTTAAGTCATTAATGCGTTGCAAATATATGCATCTAGTAAGCTATTTTACTAGTGGTTATCTTTTGTAACGGCAATATGAGGGTTTTAATGCATTTGTATAAAATAGTATACGTTACAAAGCATGCAGAGGTTATGCGTTTTCCGAAATATGTATACACAGAGCCGAGGTCTTATATATTACATTCAATCCTTTCATTCACTATGTATGTATTGCTTTTTCTTTCTGAATACAATATTTGACAAACGAAAAGGTTTTATGCGGGAACAGATTTTAAAGTTTTAATATATATAATTAATGAATTAAACGGACCAAAACGGTGAATTTAGTAAAATAAAGAAGTGTTGATGTCACATAATTATTTACTTAAAGAATGCAATCCAAGTAGAAAATCAAACAAACAAACAATTGCTGCCATTTGTAAACTTTTTTCTTTTATCTTTTATACTTTTTCAAAACTAAATTATTTTAACTTTTAAAAAAAGTAAAAACACGCTTACTTTTAAAACATAATTCATTACATTAAAAAAAAATTCATAAACCAATTTACCAATCATAATCTTTTTACATGCTTAGTGCTCCTTCATGTAGCAAAACAGGTCACGTGCTCCTTTATGAATCAAAAACTAGTTGCGTACCAAAACCCTGCGGGTTACAACCCGCATGGAAACATATTTTTAAACACTAAACCAAATATAAAATGGCAAGGCACGACTTTTTGGGAAATAAATAGAGATACACACTTATTCTACTTATTATAGGCAATTATACAATAATCAATCATATTTAGCAAAACCAACAAGATAAACGTTTACCATGACACTTGACAAGGTTAGGTTTCTGTGTATGAAACCTTTTTCATGCAAGTATGCAAGACCGTCACACATGCCACACGCTATTTTCTTGTAGAAGGCAAAGGCGTCTTTGCGTTTACTGCTGCCGTCTTCGTGGCTTCTGGATGAAGCAAACAATAGTATTATAAATAAATACATGTATGTCTCAGGAGCTATACAGTATTTTTGTGCACAACCGTTGTCCCTCCTGCAAATCTAATAATCCTTTATTTCATTTTTATTTTGCTAAATTGTTTATTTTATTTTACTTTGGCTAATCAAGATCTTTTGTTGCATTGTCAGTTGCTATAGATACTGCACTAGATAAGTCATGCAATAATTATGCGGGCACAGATTTTATTTGGATTAGATTTTGATTTGGCTTGCGAGTTCAGTCGCATAATAATTTGAGCATGAAGGCCGCAGTTTTAAAATTGTTTGGAAACATATCTGGTTACGTCTGGTGCCAGAAATTGAACCATTTTTAAGAAATATAGATTGTCCCTGCATGGCTGTATTCTTTAGTATGTTGTTTTAAACATTTTACCATGCGTATAACTCCCTTTCATATGCAATTTGTAATATTGGACACTTGAATTTTGCTTACAATAAAAAGTAAGTTTTGTTCACCATACAGTTTGGGTGAAATTGGAAGAGCTTAGATTGCTACAAACAATCGTGCTTTATTGCGTATTTAAGCACGGCTTGGTTTCTTCTTTGTTTATATATAGAAAAATGTTGATCTTGTTTGAATGAATGTTAGTCGAGAATAAGACGACATCGAGGCACTTCAATATACTATAGACGGCTCACAGGGCATTGAATGCCGCGCTTGGGGGATAGTCAGTTTAAACCGGGCACGCTAGTGTACAGTTCGAGATAAGCATTAAACACAGGATTTCCGGACAATAACTTCAGTTTGAATAAATCCATTATTCTGAAATATTAAGTATAACAAGCGGCATGACCACCTATATTATGATTATACGTGTGGTTAGTCGAGGAAAAGAATCTTGTGATCCGATTTAGGCCAACTCAGGCCAAACCATCTATGCTTAAATAGTAAAACAACTCTGCCTAATAATATGAGTTATATGTAGGTAATTATGTAAAATAAACTTTGTTGGTAGATTTCGTTAAAGCGTTGATAACCTGGTTTCGTGGCAAGATCATTTTTACAATACTATTACTTTAATGAAAGCTATACAACAAATGATTAAATAAATGTGTTTTAAGGTAAGACCTTTGTAATGGATTAACATATTTGCAGCGAGGAAGAGATTTTATAAATCTGTTGTTATTTAAATATATGCCATTTTAGGACGATCCACCGCACAACTTTTCTGTTTTTGCTTTTTTTTATTAAATAAACAAGATTAAAAATTTTCATTTCATTTAATTTAAGGGGGGAAATAAGGTGTAAAATTACTTCCTTTCAATTTTGTTTAAGCAAATATAGGTAACTTGCAATTTAAAAAGATTTTTCTACGGTTCAAAAGTAAAAGCATAATATATATTACATTTTAATGAACAAATCTTGTTCATTTTTTTTATAAAATATACAAATGTGTATCCCTCATAGTCCATTACAAAGGTCTTACCTTAAGTTTTTTTTCTATATTCAATAAATATATTATACTAATAAATATATTATTATGCTGGGCCATTTAACGATTGAATGTATTTGTAAATGATAATTATGAACTATGTTTTGAAATTGCAGGAAAAAGCAGGTTAAGGTAAAACCCAAGCGATCTCAAAAATAAAATTATTTTGTCGTAACTTCAACTTACAGAGTAGAGTCACATAACATTTAACATATAAATCCTCTCAAACTAAGACAATACTACTTCTTCAACTGTTTGATAAATGCTTAGAAGTATGACACATTTCTATTTAATAAACTTTAAACATGAGACAATATAGGAAGCAGCTTTAGACTAATAGAAACGATAAACATACATGTAGTAAAAAAATATTAGTCAAAACACAACAAGAGTGAAACATAACCAAAAAGACGCACTGGCGAAAAAAACAAAGAGCGACACAGACTGAAGTTTTCTGATGAAAACGGATGGTTTGTTATCAAAACACCTCATTTAAATACATTTCATTAATACTATGTACAACTACAATAAGAAAAATGGAAAGTCCTAAGGACGCACATCTTTTTTAGGTTGAGTAGCAGTCTCGGTTTTATTATTATTTAATCGTACAAAAATACTGAGTCATTGACTCCATCTACCGTATGAGTGTAACTCTATAAACCAAAAACAACACCCAATTCCTGATCACTTAGAGCCAGAAAACAGAACAAGAACATGTTTTAATAAAATAAAATGCCAAAGGGTCTAGCATTGTTTTTTATTTCTTCAATATATGTACATTTAAATTCTTGTATCAGTACAACAATACATGTATACCTTTTGGTCATTAGACACTCAAACTTGGTTATTTTGTTGTATGTTTTTAATTAACTTCTCGTCCGTGTGAGGATTTTAAACGTTAAATTGATACATAATAGTGTACTTGTTCATATCTAATGTTTGTAAAATAGATACTTCATGTAAGTAAATATACAGACGTTCTATTTTATTTTTGTTTGAAAGCAAATATTCTTTATAAAGTAAGTTAATGGCAATCTACTTAGATGCAGCAAACCCTTACCCGCATTGGATGTCCTTGTTTTGAAAGACTAAACTCTGTAAATTTTCGTCACAGAGCTCATGCAGAAGCATCAAGCGAGGAGAGGAGAGTGGTATGGGAGCACTGCCAGAACTCGTCGCAGGCATGTAGTCGGACACGCAGGCACCAACGAGACCAATGATATTCTTATGCTGGAGGCCTCTTTTCGAAAGAGAAAGAAAGAAAATTGAACTATTTTAATGGGTAAATATAAATGTTTAAAATAATGTTGATAAACATTTGTATTTTACTTTCACTAGAGTTTTGGGCAGGCGTTAAAAATATTTCTGCCACACAAACATTTTTTTACAAGCTATATATTAAGTGTATACATCTCGTGGAATAATAAAATCTTCTTCAAAATATTTTTAATGGAGAACATTTTTGCGCAAGCTTTGTACAACTTTACCAAATAGGTTAATCATTGTTATAATTGTCTAATGAATAATGGATTGACATATTGTGGCTGACTTGTAAATTAAATTAAATTATTACTGAAAAATGCGTTTATGGTAGTTCGCCATTTAAACCTATTACATCGGTCAGACCACCTTACCAGCATATTTTACTAGACACTTTACAAGCAAAAAACTGCTTCTTATATCACTTAAGCAAACGAGAAAAAGGAATATTTGGTTGGATGGAAATAATTTCGTTTTCCACCGAAAAGTAACGGTTTTACATTTATTTTCTTCATGTTAAGTCTGATAATAAATCCACCGTCTTGATCTTTGTGACAGCATGATCTTGTTTGACGAAACAGATGCTTGGCGGTTTTACAACAATTTAGCACTAACATTAAAATGATGTATTTTAGTTAACCCAAGCATGATCTGTGAAATCTTTCGCGAATTCAATACGCTTTTACGAAATTTGGAGTACTTTCAGGAAGTATGTGTAAGGAATTAATTAAATGAAAAGACGTAACTAAGGATGCCTTTATTGCCTTATCATGCTCCTTATCTTACTTTGTCGTGTAAACGCTTTTATATATCTCAGACGTAGTTAAGGATTTAAACCGAGAAGATGTCTGTTTTCCATTTGTCTCCTCTATACCACTTGGACAACTGCACGTATGGATTGCAGTCCAGCTATTTAACTGTTTCAATGTTATGGGTCGAAACAGAAATAAACAAAGCCAAATTATCGGGCAACATGTTTCCTAAAGGTCAGTTTTGTAGTATTTGAACATACATGGAAAACTATATTTGGAAGTTTCTCATATATGGGAGTTGGATTCACTGCTTCGAATAATGAAATGAAGTTATGCCGTCATAGTTCTTATTATGCCTTTTAATGTGTCGTCAAGTTAACGTCATAATTCTTTTAATTCTTGACATATTAAAGACGTTACTACAGATGAAAGCCCAACAGATGTGTTTTTCTATCTTGTCATTTAACTTTGACTTATTACTATGGGTAACTATGAGTGTTAATCACGTAGTAAAACTTACTGTTTGGCAGATAATCAACAAACTGAACGATGTTCAAAACGTCAAAGTAGAGATATCATTATACATTAAATAACATACCTCAAGCATGCCACCTCATCAAGCGCTTTGCCTTCCTCGTGTAAGTACTTCATAATCTTTAAAGTTGCTTCTCTCGGTGGGATGTTCTTGTGTTTCAAAGTAACTCTGTATTCTGTGGAGAATTGTCCAGCTCCAATTTCTCCGCACAGAGTAATTGACTCCAAGCTAACAAAGTTGAATTCTCTATCGTAGTGGCGCATATCGTAAAAACGAATTTGGCTGCAAATGAAATCCAAGCTTTGCTGCACTGGCTGTAATTCTTGCAAAATTTCTGTGGATGTTCTTTGATCACTCTGGATTTGTTGAATCATCAGTTTGTCTGACGCTATTATTGCAGGAATTCTCATGTCACAGATTTCGATTATCTGTTTTTGAAGATATTCAAAATATGCCATGGAAATGTAGTTATATATATTGTGGTATGTAAGAAGTTGTTTGAGATGACTTTTAGTCCATCTTGCCATAATAGTTGCCTTCTTTTCATTGTACATCCTTAGACCTTGAACGTCTTGAATTTTGACGCCAATCAAAGCCGGTACAGATATCGGTAGTAAAAGAAGTCCAGCAACTGCTGCAACTGGTACCGCTAAGGCCACCGAGACACCAAATAATATTTTACTACCTAGTCCAGTTTTAAACACTTCAGGATCTGGTTCGAGGTTGTCACTACCTTTTGACCTTTGACTTCCTTAAACGGTAAAGGAATCACACAGATTAAGCATAAACGAAAACAACAAAAATAGTTTGATTTAAATCATCACAGTTACTCTTGCTCATCTTGCAATTGTTGTCGTTTTTACGTGGCATTATTAGTTTACAAACACATATTTATGACTTTATTACTCAATTTCAATAATAGATACAACATTTCGTACTAAATGGTAATAAATTATTATTGCAATGTTAATCTCTGCATTGTATTTATAGGGCAATAGGACAATATGTGACCATATTATTGAACTTACCAAATTGCAACTTTGACAAATCCGGTTTCCCAGTCATGATTGTATCAAGTTTTAGTGCTGCTTCCTCCAAGCTTTGGCAGTCAGCTTTAAATTGGACGTTAAGTTCTTCTACACCGTCCTTCAAACGGTTGTGTGTTTGTTCCCAAACACATATTTTTTCTTGCACTCTCTGTTGGATCAGTTCTGTTGCTGAAACATAGTTAATTAAACTAGCACAAATATTATCTGTCATAATACGATATTGGTTTTAAACTCGCCGTTTTTATTTACTTCAAAAACAACTCTACCAGCGAAAGTGACAACACCTTAGGCAGAGCAAAACAACGATTCGAAGTGTTCGCCATTTGTACAGTAGTTGGAAATGAATAAAATAGAATAAAATAGAAAAGACAATAGAGCCTTATTTTAAAGATTTACTTATAGGAAACGCCTATCTTCTAAGTTAACTGACAATCACATTCGTAGGGAAGGGCTTCAAAACATATCATGCGATTGTTCATCGAAACAGATTTTGGTAGTATAATTACTAGTTTTACTACATCTAATGTGTTTTATGACACAGTTCGCAAATGTAAAAGAGAAGATAGATTCCACGTGGAATGAACGATCGAAAGTGCTTTTTATGAGTTGGGATAAGTTGTTTCGCAATCGACATTAAAACATTAGTATAAAAATGTACAACGAAATTATGTATGTTATGGAGTTTGGGCTGGACTCTGTTAAAATGCACCAAAATCTTGAAAACCAAAATCCGCATCCAGTTCCCTTAATGTATCAAACGTTATTGTAATTGTTAAAATGGATGTCAGATATACTGTTCGTAATATTGTTCGAATAGTTATCATCACATGCAGGCAAGAGATTTCGGATGAGAAACTTTTTGAAAATTGTGATGTACAATTAGATATGCCGTGTTTGTCATCAGGAGCATACTTTGAACAACTATCGTTAATGATATGTAGATGATAAAATATATCAGATATAAAAACAGTGTGCCTCGTTGACAATGCACCGTTCCGCAAACTTTCAAGCTCCTCCTAATGCGGTAGATTGTCTTTGATAGTGTGAAGGATTTATCACAAACAGAAAGTATGCTATCTTTTTGTGTGTTTTTTTTCTGGGTCAGATTGTAATCTGACAATATAATCTTAATCTAGTGAATTCAAATTGCCGATGTACTGTTATAAATAATTATGATTGGCAGTTGCGGACCTGTCTAATGCAATTGAATATCGTCTTTAACACCTCTGTTCATTCCGCGTTACCGACCGAAACCTTCTGAAAAGGTTTGGTATAGGGCCATCAAGGGATGATTCCTACGATGATTTTATCGCAATGAGTGGTTAAGATAACAAGTTGTTTAAAAAAAATCAATAAATGTTCACCAGTAGGGCGGGGATTTTTCACCCCAGGGGCATAATTTAACAACCTTTGTAACAAACCAATCAATTATGTCGTATACACAATTTATAGCTCTTGACATTTAAGTGTCAGACAAGAGGTGTGTGAAAAAAGTTCTTGCCGAGGGCATCGCATACATATGCAACCAACCATAAAGTTTGAACAATTTTGGTAACACATGCCGTGCGTTCAGTAAGCTGTTTTGTCAGCGAACGACCGCAAACGTTCGGTAATTGGCGACCTGTGATTGGCTAAATTACCGAACGCTCGCGATCGTTCGCTAACACAAATGCTTACTGAACGCACGGATGGATTATTCATGTTCAGTATTGTCGAAAACTAGTAAATGGTTTCTGATGAGATGTTAAAGTCAAACTACAGGGGATGCAAAAACGACTCCCACTGAAACAGACTTTGTTATCTAGATATGTGTGTTGCTTTCAAAGCAAAGTCGGGATTAAATACGTGAGTGTTAATCTCATTCAGGTTTGCGGGGGCACAAGCACCCCGGTCTCTAGAGAACATTAATAATAACTTATTCAGTATGCATGGTTCCACAAATGTTTTATCTGCTGAAATTCATTGTTCATGTGATAAGGTTGATCATAAACAAGAAGTACGCTTTCTATTGTATATACTAGGTCAGAGTGTCAACTGACAATTATATCCCAAATCCATTGGTTTAAAATTGACAATGTACTGTTATCAATGATCATGATTGACAGTTGTCAACATTTGTACTCAACTCTGTATGTCATGTTTGATTCACAACGATACAACTATGTACGAATAAGATTAAATAAACGAACGATAAAGGAATTTGAAAGTGGATTTCATCATTACTATTTTATCAATGTTTTCGAACCTATAATGCTTTTTAAGATGTCGTTTAAAAACAAAAATGTCAGTTTAAAGACATCTGTAAGGCACGTTGAGACAAGACGATTCCTCAGAACTAAATCTGGTTCGAAATGCATTAGGCAAACGGCAAACCCGTTTTCTTGCGTTTTAATAACGATAACATCGTGATGACGTTATAAAGTATCAGTTTTTACATGCCGACATTTTAAGTGGTATCGTTAACGTTGTATGTCCTTTAAACATTTCTTTCTTCATTTTCTTTTAAATGTTAATGGTGATGATAAGTGTTAAAGGCAAAGGTAAGATGCATTTGTTCCTTGGTAAACCATACCCAATGCATTGTGGTGATGATAAGTGTTAAAGGCAAAGGTAAGATGCATTTGTTCCCTGGTAAACCATACCCAATGCATTTTGACGATTAAACAACGAAAATAGTGAACGGCCTACCATGGAGATGAAAATAATTTATAACTTATTGAAGCAAAGACTTCTTATTCATAGGTACATGTGTCTTAGGTTTTGACAACATTTACATGTACTTGATTTGACAAATCAGTTTTCTCTGAGCATGTGTTTCATGTGCAAAGGCGCAGGAAAGTCAAAGCGTACATCTCTGCTTAGAAGTTATAGAATGAAGTAGATTTACACACATATTGTTAATTATATTGTTCATGTAACACATTGTTCAGGGATATAAAATCGATATTTCAAACTATTGACTTAAATGCTTTGTTACAGTATATGATATTATTAATGTTGGCTTAAGTTGCAACGAGGTATTCACACTAATATTATTCTTTACTTTTCACTCGCGGTTAAGTCTTTTTGCGACACCTACGTGACACCAACTTCTGCAACCTGATTAGACAAACACACGTTGCAGTTAATGAAAATATCATTTTCTCCACCCCCTAATGTCTACACACGATGTTCGACGAATGACCGGCGACGCACGACGACGGGCGAGGACAAAGGCCGGTTACAACAGCTCATAATGATTTAGGCCCTACAATGCAAACTTAATAGAATATTACCTCTTTTGCGTGTCGCTTCGAGGTCATATTCGATAAATTCTGGAGCTTCCGAGTCAGACCAGGTCGTCATTTCATTTTCTATACTTTTGGATTGTAGGTGTTCCTGTAAGTCTTTAGCTATCTTGTCACAAACAAGCTTTGCTTTTTTAATTAAATTGTCTTTCACCTGTAAAAATATTTTATTACTCTTGTAAAAAGAGTTAATAATTAACAAGTCCTGAGTTAGGCAATATATAAACAAATAGGATAGTTGAATGACCAAACAATAAACTTGTAATTGATTGTATTTAACACAAAATATGTAGATTGAAATCAAATGATGTGAAAATAATTAATGCAGGCGCCCTGCTACAAAAGTCTTGAAATATTTTCTATAAATTACCAATAATAAAGTTATTGTAAGTTTTTTTAAAACAATCAGCATTGCCATATGGTGCCAATGTTGAGTTCATTAAAAATGTAGACTTTTGAAAAAAACTGAGAGAAAACCAACATAGCAACAGTGTGTCAGTTTTCAGATGTTTAACTCCCGGAAAACAGTGTTTACCTTAGCAGCGTTGCTGCTTAGGATCCCCAAACGATGATGCGCTTCTTCTTCAAGACGTTGTTTTTCTGCATCTGAGTCCATACAATGTTTGATCCTTGTTGAAACACGTCCCTGGGCGTACCCAATCAGTGTATCTAGCCAACTGACGATATGAAATGGTTATATTATTAAAATAAAACATTTGATATGGCAAACATTATACATCAAAGACATTAATACAACACCTATATTGTACATCTAAACATAGATGTTAGGTTCACCAAAACATGCCAATGACTTTTTCAACGCGTCAAACGTAAGGAAAAAAGGATCTAGTCATATCATCAAGTCTAAAGGCAATTATTTCTAAAAATATGACATTCGAGTTTGCAGCCCTTTACTCTATTGAAAGAGCTTTCTAGACGCCAACTAGTTTAAAATGTGTAGAAATTTATTGGATTATCCACCAAAACGGTTTATATAACATTATAAAATACGCAATGTTAAGGCACACCTGCCAATTAAATTTGAAAAATGCACATAACAATCGTTTGATCTATGCAACAAAATTAAATAGATGTTCAAAAAAAGAATGTTGTAAACAATGTAGACATTTCAAGTTTAAGGGTATCATGACAAAATGAATGGCCCATACACAGAAAAATTCACAGAACAACACTAAAACACGTAGAAAACCAAGACACAACAGACATTAAAAAATTACTAGTTTTTTGTGTTTATTATAGATGATCTTGTTTTCAGAACAGTATGTTATAAAAATAAGATACTATACAATTAAGGTTTAGAGAAAGCAATGTTTTTCGGCGTAAGCTGTCTAAGCGGGATTTTGACCTACATTTCTGTATAATGACGTCTGTCTGGGATTTCAGCAATCCTCCGTTCTATTGGAGAGGGTGAAACCCCCCCCTTTTGGTACGCAGTATTCAGGGGGGTTTTAGGCCGTACGCAGTACGCAAAGGGCCAGTACGCAGTACGCAACAATTCCGTTAAATCGTACGCAGCGC
>Ga0224511_10000693_pt1 | contig 17427 bp, 2 predicted proteins | sample SF_May12_sed_USG_2_FD_169988 | JGI IMG/M metagenome (GOLD analysis project Ga0224511, IMG submission 169988) | Sediment microbial communities from San Francisco Bay, California, United States - SF_May12_sed_USGS_8_1 | ecosystem: Environmental > Aquatic > Marine > Sediment | place: USA...
AGCTTGATTGTTAGGTTATAAGTCGTAACTATGTTTGGTATTTGGCAAAAAGTGGGTTCTAAGCGAGATATTTAATTCTGAAGAAGTATTTTACCAACAAGTGAAATAGTCTTTCATGTACATACGTCATGTACAGTCCATACATAAACATCATACGTCAATGAATGTGCGGTGGGACTCAACAATTTTGTCGGCACTTATGGTGTATACTTTGTGGTTTATTGTACAAAATGCTTTGGTTTTTTGCTAGTTGTTCATTCCGTTTGACGTGAAACAAACATCTTTTTATTGAGATGTTTACAAAGTGTATGATAATAAGACAAAACATATCCCCTCTAATAACTTTAAGACTGTTAGCAAACATGTAGTACTATTAAGTTTTTTTGTCTTCCATGACAATACTACTTATACTATTGGTAGTTGGAGGGCAAGACTCATTAAGTCTTGTTTTAAAAAATATCTTTTATGATGACACATATTCTACGGATTTTAAAATGCAAAACAAAATAACAACTTCTGTTTATTAAAGGTTGCCCATTTATGGTCAGCTAATTGTGTTGTAGATCTACTAAAGTGAATGAATTGGGTAACTAAATGTATCATAATTTATATTTGATGTCGTTTTCTAATTATTGCCTGAACTCATCAGCTACTTAATAATAAATATTTTAATGCATTTTAAAGCATTAAACGTTGTGTAATTATTGCCATTGTGGTAGAGTTATGTACATAAATTAAAAGCTTACATGCATTTCAACACAAACGTAGTATAATGCATATACAATCTAATTAACGTTATATATTACATGTGTACCAATTCAATATGATCCACATCTTTGGTGGACAACGAACGGCTACCGTGTGCACGTGGAGGAAATATATTCTGAGAAGTGCAATAAGTTAGAGGGTAGCTAGAATGTAGTTATTAGAAACTAACGTTTCAAACAGCATTTCCTCTATTATTTATAAACGAACATGGCATTTCTTCAATGTCTACTTAGCCGGGCGCAGTGTAACATGAGTATTTAGGATTTTGTTAACAGACACATATAACAAGGCAGAAAAGCTTCTTTTAATTTTAACCTTGAAACATTCTCCTACATACGTCACATTTTACCCTACTTCTCTAGCCTAGGATAAAGACGATTTCCGATTTGAAGACGGTGTATGTGACAGACAGAAGCCATTGTACAAATAGAAACATGTACGCCCATACATGTAGATCAAAACCGAGATTTAAAAGAACAGAGAGAGAATTTCCCTAACCGGGGACATGTATCTTCTAGTTTTATCAATTATTTTAAACGATGTTTACTTTTCTTTTGGAGGTCTTCAATCCGTGTCTCTGTAATGTGTCAAGTGGTAAAAGTTATCCCAGCAGGAAAGTGGTTCGCACTTTTTTACGACACACCTCGTCTTCTCTTAATGATGCGTTTGTCGGCAGGACAAGACATTTACAACATTATGTTCCTGGTTATATAAAAGGATGACATACTTCACTATCTAAATTAAATAAGGACACGCTAACCAAATCTATTCCTGCTGTCATGATTCGTTCATGTGAGTGCACCATCTATTTGTTATAATGATAATGTTGCCATTTAATCATGTACGTACGAAAATTTAGATTGTATAAACATGGGCATTAATTGAGGACTGCATAATTCCCAGATGCAGCTGGTGTAAACGGAATATTATGTTAGCATGTTTATCCGTCGGTTTGTATCACTTCCAGTTGCCTGTGTAAAGTCGTATCACACGAGACCATTGTGTTACCGGTAGTCCTTTGAATGTTTATATTATAAACTACTTTAAAGTGTAAGTCAAGGTGTCTTTACAGTTTACCAGAGGTAACAATTCTTTATCCTCTTGGCTTTTTTTCTCTCTATGGTTGGGACATTTTTGTGATTATAGGATGGTGATTTTACACGTGTTCATTTTGGGGCGAATTCCAAACATCAACCAGATTTCATCATGACGCATTTCATTTACAGCAATGCTTTTGCCGTATTGTATTTAATTGCAGCCTTGTTGATAATCAACGGGATATGAGCTATCTGTTTTGACCTGTGATTATTTCTAAACAAACAATCATTAATCATTAATCAATAAACAGTAATATACTTAAAGTATTAGTTTGTAAACATGATCTTAACAGAGTCATCATCTTCTTAAAAACAACACGTATTAGTTGATAAGACCAAATCGTTCACAACACTTTTTGTACATTACATGTTTATACATCGCAAATGTATTTATTTATTCAGACCAGCTCATTACATCCGCAGTAAACCTTTCTTTCGTTTAGTCAATTTCGTAAACAGACATGTCATTTACAGATTTTCAAGAAAAAGGTTTCTTGTAAAAAATAATTTACGAATTAAACCGCCCCATGAGTTAACGTGAATTGACTTTAAAGGAAGAAGATCAAAAAAGTTTGAAATTCAGTTGACTGTGAAAACCACCTTCAGAACTAGAATGATACAATTCGTGCAAACAGTTATTTTTCTATTTAACTACAAATAAAGAACTAACACTGGCAAAAGGACTACTGTATGACAACACGATTTATATAATTTGGAGAGTTGCTTTCCTAAGGTGGCAATGTTAATCAGACCAGAGTACTATAACTATGTATTGTAGGGATCATTCATTACTTTATCACCTGTATGATAATACTGAACATAATTTCTGTAACATGAATTCAAAATTACACAAAAGTCAAATAAAGGTGATTTGTAATGTGACTTCTACGTGTATAATATTTTCAACACAATAACATTCGTAATATATTTCCTCTATGAGGTCGTATTTGTTCGAAGTCATCATTAAGTAACAACGTATAGTATTGATAGAATTAATATTATGTATATAATAAATCTAGTTAAAGGTGTCTAGTTTTAGTTGTTTATACTGATGAAAGGGAAAGCCCTCAGGAAGCATAGCCTGCACGAGAAAACAGCAGCCTCGGTTTTATTGAAGCTGTTCATCAGCAGTAATGAATGATGCCACACCACTGACACCCCGTAGCGCATGAGCTTAACTCCACATTCAAATGTAAGCATCATACATGTACACTTCATAAGTATTTATATTTCCATGCCATGCGTTCTTTTGTTAATAAGTGTATACTGTCGTTACTATTTATCTTATATATTTATTATCGATTCTTCTGGTAAACTTGAGTCTTTTTGTGCAAATATGTTCATAATTTGTGTGTATTTGTTGTATAAGGGTATTCATCGCATAATTGTATTTTTCATTTCTGTTTTGTGTGTATTCATGACATCGATGTTTTACATGTATTTGTCATAGGGTGGCGTTTTCTATACTTGACACATAGCGTGTTCATTAATAATAAATTTGTATATATTTGATGTATTTATTATATATTCTTCGGCCATTTTAGCCACCACATATTACATGAGTCAGGGAAAACCTAAACCCTGCGTCATTCTTGTACTGAAATGTTAAATAGCTGTAAAAGAATATAAGGTGCTTTATACAGAACTGAATTAGATAAACTTGTTTTATTTATAGAAATATCAATATTTAGAAACGCAAGTACAAAATTGTAAGTACATTAGAATGCTAGATTCGATTAATTAAGCCCTTATATGTCACAACCGGTCTTCTATTTTGCTTCTTAATTATATCTGATTGGAGGAAAACGGAGATATAACTTGAGACAGTTCATCAATGTCTTCTTATTTAGGCACACTATCGAGGGAGTCTATACAATGTTATAAACCACTAGTTAAATGTATACATATAATTCTTAGAAACAACAAATTGACACAAGTACATTAACAAATTGTGAACCGATGACAGATAAATGTTTGTTTGGTAAATTATAGACACCGCTTGTAATATTACTTCAAGCTACATATAGTTGATAAAACCCGACTTAAAATTAATGCATGACGTTAGCCAGTTCAGTGGGTATTATGTATGTATACTCAGTTTAGTTCAAAATATCACCATCATACAACCATTTTTAATTTACATTTAAGTTTTACCAACATATTTGGAATATTTCGTTGGTAATATATCGTTATATTACGTTACAATTTGTTTCTATGTTACTCAAGCAGATTCAACGCAATATCACTGCGCCGATCTTCGTTTCTTTGTAATCAACTTCAAGTGTATATCCATCATCTAATGACGATGTTTAATTGAAATAAAAAATTGTGATGCTGCGAACATAACTTGTTCAGTGTTTCTATTAAACAACTGCTTACACATGACTAGTTTGCTTCGTCAACTTACTGTGTAGTCCAAGTCTGCAAATTACTTAAAACATCCCCAAAAATATTATGTAATGAACAAGTTATTATACAACTTACGTGGCGTACCTGTGAAAGATGGAAATACGTATGTCATGCTAATAATATTTCTCTGTAGGAATGTCGCATGTAATGCTACGTGACTGACTCGATCATTCTTATTGTGTGACCCATCTTTCTTAAATCGATACCCATCCTTCATTTTTTGTCTTTTGTACAAACGTCAGTAATAGAACCAATCGACATTATTCATCAAGGACAAATACAAGTTTAATGACATTTTGTGCGTTTGAATAAGAAAAAGCGTTCGATGATGAAAGTAGTGAGCAAAATGATTTACCATCGGGGCGTTTTTGTAATCTTTATGGATTTAATAACAACTTAGCGTCTGTTTTATTTCTTTAGTTCTGACATCCGTGTGTCCGTTTCCGTGTCCTTTAATGTCAGTGAATACCTTTTACGTGTGTTTTGTTCCATTGAAACCATTACTTTAAACATGTCGATTTACACATTCGTTTAGATCACAGTAAGCTGTTTGTATGGAATGTCAAGGGCTGAAAATAATCCGGTAAGTGGTTCGCACTTTTCCACGACACACATCGTCCTTTCATAATGATAAGCTGCCGATAGGACAATAGATTAGGAAATGTTTTGTCCCTGTTTATACCCACATGATGACTGCTTATGTTTCACCATCCAAACTTTTTCACTTTTGACATACAATCTGCAAATCGGGAGGCACTCTACAACACAAATTATTCTAACATTGAGTTACGAGTATGATACCTAAACTATGCGATAGTTATTTTTTCACCAATTTTTAGGTCATTTTATGCATCAAAGTTTCCCCGAAAGTTGTGTTTTCGGCGTACGCAAATTTGCTGTGTACTGTTCTAACAAGCCATGACATACTTACCTCATCAATGTGTAAATGATGTTGCATAATTAGGTTCTAATTTTCCTTGTACACGTTCTTGAGATTTGTCATTTACCCAATCAAATGTTGTAGAACTGTTCTATTTGTTTTAAAGATGTACACTGGTTCGTATTTTTATTTATTAATTGTTATTATATTATCTTTGTACGCTGAGCGCTAAGCAATAAATCACCTATTGGCATTGTGTATATCGTCTAAAGTTGAACGTGATCAAAGACGACCTATGATCCAATGCATACAATGCTAATAACACAAGACCATCTATGATGTCGCAGTTTTGTCTTTAGTTAGTTTGCCCCTGAAAACTACTGATTAATCAATAGCCATTAAATACCAGTGTATGTGGAGATTATCACAGGTTTAAGGTACATGTGTTCTTTTTCTATGACAATTTTATAACGCCCTTGGCTTATACATTTAAAAATGACCTACATTATCGATGCTTTTAATCTCGTAACAAATCTCGCATCGATAATGAAACAATGACCTGGTAACTATATCCCAATGGTACCGATTGTAATAAAAATACATGTTTCTTATTCACTTAAATATCGTGTAAAGCGAAATCGTTAAATTATATGATACACAAGCTTTGCAACCAAAATAAACATAGTGTTATTGCATCTGCACACAACCTCAATAAGTTAAACCTAAGATATACATTAAATGGTCCACACTTGACTAGACTTCTAATCTGTTTTATGGAAGGAAATTTGTCAGGAGAACAAAACCATTGTCAATGTATCAACTAAAATGCAGATAAAACTATTCATTTAGATGTACATTACATGTCCCAAATGATGGCTGTTTGCCATATATTCTCATTCAGTTGTGTCGCTAGTCTTTTCCAATTTGTGTAGCGTGTTCTTGACCGTCTCTTCACATTTTCCATGTAATTATTATTGCCTTGTACCATGCTTACACCAACTTCATCACCGGTATCTGCCAGTTCCATCTTTGTACACCGTCTTCGTAAATTGTTCATCCGATGCTAAATATAACTTCCAGTTTCTTTAGTGTTTGAAGCATCCAGTGGTGTTTGCTTATTAGTTAGGCATAGCGTTCCACGAACAGCATCAACTAAGCCGATGCTGTTATTATTCCCATCCAGGCTATAATTCCTTAGGGATTTCTCTTTTTCTCGGATTAAGATATTTCAAAAATGGAAATAACATTGTAATAGTAGACTGACTAGTAATATTGGCATGCGCCCTATATCCATGCATGCAATGAATCCGTTGGACATGTTTAAGGAAATTCGATGTTATTACAGTGGTTATTTATGAATATGATATGATGTTTTCTACGACAGAGGGGATAACTTTTACGTATACATTTGTACCTCTGCATTGAACGATTGCAAATGTACCTAAGTCTACTTACAATATTCAAAACCCCATTCTATACTAACCAGTATAGAACCGTTATTAATAAGTTCATTCTGTTTTGGTATATATTTATATTCGCTTTTTATATTCTAAAGAAAAAAAGACGTTAATTGTTGAAACTCGCTAGGATACGTCACGCGATAACTAGGAACGCTGACGTAATTGATGTCGATCGGCCACTAGAAATCGATTTCGCATTTACTTTTCACGTCCATAGCATTGTTAAAAATTGATATTAAAAAATTATTGACAAAATGTCTAAAAATATAAGACAGTCGGACAATATCTATATTAACGCAAACATATGTCAATATAAGGATTGGTTCTATTTTTGCAATTTTGCATGATACGTTTAAAACGAAAATGACAATTCGTCAATGTTGCCAACATGGAAACAGTTTGTATGAGCCATTACAGTTTCTTGTAGAATACTTTAGAAGAAGTAAGTATTTCTCTTGCGCATAAAATTGCAAGCATATCCGGGAAAGTTGCGACATCATGTCTTCTAAATACAAGTGATCAAAGAGGATCGAATCCTTCTCTAACTAACATTACTGTTTTTCTACGCGTGTAGCTAAAGATAACGACGATCTACAATTCAGTGACGATGCGTGTATGTGACAGATGAAAGTCATTGACATATACATTGTAACAACTTAAGTCATTAGAACGGAAAGAGAATTTCTCATAAACAAGAAATCGTCTCACTCCGTTTTAACATGTCTATGGAAATATGTTAATTGTCTTTTAGATCATCATTAACTGAATGTTTATAATGACAAGTGCTAAAACTAATCAGGAAAGTGATTTTCAAAATTTCACGACATCAATCTTATTGATAAGTTGTTGACGATATTTTGAATCATTTTGTCTCAGAATACATCTACACGACTACACTACAAATATAAAATTAAACAGTTGATATTAGTTTGTGTCAGTCATTCATTCGCAATTAAATGCGTTTGAGTAAATTAAAAATTAGAAAGTTCCTTGTAGTTATTCTTCAGATTTGGCATATGTACATACCATTTAACGTGTTGCATTTGTTTAAAAGGTGTGCCTAGTATTAAATTTGCATTCACTTATTATCTTATTATATTCAACTGATAACTCTAGATACATTAAATACGAGTATTATTTTAAACAAGGTTTGAGAGGAAATAAAACCTATAACTATCTTTATATTCTGTAACGGCACCGCACGCCCGCCCGTTATGGCTTTCACGTTGATCCTCATCCCCTCGTATTGTTTTATAACGCTCGATTTACCCGTATATAATATTTTTCGACAACAAGGCTCCCACGCCACGCCACGCCAAAGGGTACATTGTATATAAAAAGCTGTGAAATGCGTTCAGTCTTCCCACAGAGGCACACCCAATATCCGTTGAACTATAAGAAACGTTTATTTATGGAAGCTGGATTACAAGGGGCAATGTAGCAACGTCTAATAAATAAAGTAGTGCATGCATGTTATAATATTACAGAATAACGACTTTGTTAAATAAGCGTGGCCCGCAAATTTGGCCTTGTTTATGTTTCGACCCATTACATTGAACACATTAAAAAGCTTGATTTCAATTCATATGTTCAAGTGTATCGGTGGCCGAGAGATAACACTTCAGACTAGGATGCCAGAGAGTCCGGATTCAATGCCCACCTCTGGAAAATTATTTATGTTTGCTTTTTTTATTTGTTGTGTTTTTATTTGTTTGTCCAAAAAGCGTTATTTACATATGTTTGCAATTCCTTTTTGCTATGTTAATTCCTTTAGCATACTTATTATACTGCAAAATGTGTGACTAATTGTAAGGGTATCAATATGCAGACCTAGCATTATTTAGTAGGACTTACTTTTTTCCGTGATATATTGTTCAGTCAGTTGCTTGTTGGAGGTCAACACTTATTATTTCTGTTTTTTTAAACGGACTTTTATAATAACACAGATTCTACCAATAATAACAGGCAACCTGAAAAAAATCTTTTTAAAGGTCATCCATGTATGGTCCCCTTGTAACGTATTTATAATAAAAAGTAGGTGTGTAACTTTATTTCTTTATATCATTTTTCATTGATGCTGTTTTCTTAGTATTTTCTGAATGTTTGAACTTTTTAAGACGACATTTTTAAACACTGAACGTTACGATTTTGATTGAGGTATATTTAAATACTTTTAAACGTAAATTGGTTACGTGCAGTTAAGCACAAAAGTGATGGTAATATGCACTTAATGCATATGCAATCCAAGCCATATTCTACATTATATATATGTAAGTAAAATGTTGCCGCACGTCATTGGCGGACAAAGAGCCGCTCGTTAGAAGAAGTGCTCCCCCTCCAATCACTGGAACAGTAACACGAGTTTGATATGAAAACGTTCTCGAGCACCTTTCCGTTACTGTTCTCGGGATTACTGAAGGCTGTTGCAATGTAGTTTTGCTATTTTAACAAAATGCTTAAACACATTGAAATTATATAGAAAAAAATTGCTTTTACCGTTTCGTATAAACCAAATCAATACCGAGAACAGTAACGGAAGATTCTCGAGAACAGTTTCAATAAGAAACAGTTGTGCTACTTTTCCAGTGCTTGGTGATGATGTCTCGTGAAATGCTGTATCGTAAGAAGTGCAGTAGAACTCTCACAGCATATTTAGAATGCACTTTTATGCAATATTATACTTACATTATTGCCATTCAAGATGCCGGAAAGCCTTTACATGTAATAAAGCTATTACAAGCTTTTATGTAACCAGACATCAGTTAAGATTTAAATGTCGATTTTTCTGTCAGACTGAAACTCTCCATTTACGAAATTTTGTAACATCAACTGCAACAGATAAAAGATGCTTTATAATGGCATTGTCAAATATCGTTCTTAAGGCATACTGAAAGGCTACTACTGTGACAGTTTTAAAACGTAGAGATAGAATGATATAATTTTTAAGATTTCTTTTTAATGCCATTGTTGTTCAAACGGTCTGTTTCCATTTCAACAATATAAAACCAAAGAATGTATTAGAATCTATGATAATGCACTAAAATATTACCATATGACTTTCTGTTTTACGTCCTTACTTCTTTAAACACTGTGCAATGTCTTATATTATTATGTTAAGCTATTACAGTTGTTTTTGTGTTTTAATCAAATGTAGTAAACTTAAAGTTGTGGTGTTTTTCTTTTTGTTTGCTACCGTATGGTTAAAATAATTGGAATCGGAAGTATATATTTATTTACGCATGTGACTAGTAATTTCTGTTTATGGATTCTCTCATTATATCGTATATGCGAAAGATTGAGAGCTAAACCGAGCATGACATTTCGTCAATGTCTTCTTAGCCGGATGCAATGTAACATGAGTATTTACGATTTCCTTTACAGACATATTAAACAAAAAATAAAAGCTTCTTTTTATTCTAAAATTGAAACATTCTCTTTCTTACGTCACATTTTACCCTTCTTTTGTAGCCTATGATAAAGACGTATTCTGATTTAAAGATGGCGTATGTATGTGACAGACATAAGCCATTGTAAAAATAGATAAACCCAAACATTTAGATCATAACAGAGATCCATAAGAACAGATAAGGAATTTCCCTAACCGGCGACATGTATCTTCCAGTTTTATTTATTACTTTAGAATATGTTTTGTTTTCGTTGGAAGGTCTTCAATCCGTGTCACTGTAGTATGTCAAGTGGTAAAAGTAATCCCAGCAGGAAAGTGGTTTCTAAGACACACCTCGTCTTCTCTTAATTATGCGTTTGTCGACGGGACAAGTCATTTAGAAAATTATGCTCTTGGTTATAAAAAAGGATGACATACTTCACTATCTTAATTAAATAAGGACACGCTATCAAAACCTATTCCTATTTTCATGATTTGTTCATGTTAGAGCAACATCTATTTTTTTTCTAATGAAAGTTGCCATTAAAACATATACCGTTAAGGATTTATGAACATGGGCATTAAAATGAGGACTGCAAAATTAGCCTTTATGTACATAAGCCATGTACACGTAAACACAACGCATTATTGAATAAGCAAGCGGTAGTAGTCCACCATTTTGTCGGCACTTATAGTGTATACTTCGTGGACGTATTGTACAAAATGCTTTGGAAGTTTGCTAGTTTTTTCATTGTGTTTGCGGTTAAATAAACAACTCAATTAAAGATGTATGTGTATGATAATATGATAATAATTTCCAGACCGTTCGCAAAAATATAGTACAATTAATTAATAGTTCTTTTCTTCCATGACACTACTGTTTATACTGTTGGTAGTTGGAGGGCAACACTCATTATTTTTAGTTTTAATTAATAACTTTTATGATGACACATATTCTACGGATTTTAACATGCAAATCAAATAAATACTTCTGTTTATTAAAATTGCCCATATATGGTCCGCTTATTGCGCTGCACTAAAGTTAATTAATCGGGTAACTAAATGTATAATAATTTATATTTGATATCGTTTTCTAATAATTGCCTGAACCCTTAAGCAACTTATTAATAAGTCATTTTAATGTATTCTAAAGTATTGAAACGTTGCGTAATTATCGTCATTGTGGTAGAGTTATGTATTAAATTAAAGGCTTATGTGCATTTCAGCACTAACGTTGTGTTATGCACGTAATACATATACATTGTACAATCTAATCAACGTTATATACATTGTATTACATGTGTACCAATATGATATGACCAACATCCTTGCTGTACACATAATTTCTATCGTGTGCTCGTGGAGTAATATAACGTGATAAGTGAAATAATACTCTTACAGCTTATTTAGAGTGCACTTTAATCCAGTCTATTTAAATCATTATCATTAAAGATGCCAGAAGGCAGATGATCAAAAGTAATACTCCACTATAGGCAATAAGAAGCATTTATGTAACCGGTATCTGTTAAGAATTAAATGTAGATCATTATGTCAGTGTAAGTGGTAGTCTCTATTTACGAAATAAGGTAACAACAACTGCAACAGATAAAAGATGCGGCATTAATGACATGGTCTTTAATCGTTCTTACGGCATAACAATTGCTAGTCTCTGAAAACGTAGATATAGAATGATGTTTTCAAGATTTCTTTTTTAAATAAATGGCATTGTTGATCAGGCGGTCTGTTTATATTTCACCAGTATAAAACCATATGTTTCCAGAATTTATGATACTACAAAAATAACCTTTTATGCCTTTCTATTTTAATTTCTTACTTCTTTAAACTCTGTACAATATCTTATAATTTTAAGCGTCTGTCCTAAGTGTTTTACTCAAATGTAGTAAAATTGAAGTTTTTTTTATATTTTTTATTACTGTGTTCCCGTATGGTTTAAATAATTGGAATCGAAAGTACACATTTATGTGCGTGTGCGACTGCTGATTTCTGTTCTTAAAATCGTCTCCGATTACATCACGTTAACATCCTGTTATGGGTTCTTTCATTACATCGTATATGCAAAAGGTTTAGCTAAACTGAGCATGGCATTTTGTCAATGTCTTTTTAGCCGGGCGCAGTATCACATGAGTATTTACGATTTCCTTAACAGACACATTTTACAAGAAAGAAAAGTTTCTTTTTATTATAACATTGAAACATTCTCCTACTTACGTTACATTTTACCCTACTTCTGTAGCCTAGGATAAAGATGATTTCCGATTTGAAGACGGAGTATGTGACAGACAGAAGCTTTTGTACAAATTGATACACCCATACACGTAGATCAAAACCGAGATTCATTCGAACAGATAAGGAATTTCTCTTCTTACCGGGAATATGTATCTTCCAGTTGTATCTATTATATTAAAAGAGGTTTAGTTTTCATTTGTTCGTCTTCAATCCGTATGTATATGCTATCCAAATCTATTCCTGCCGCCATAATTTGTTCATGTTAGAGCAACATCTATTTGTTACAATGATAAAGCGATGTTTTCATTCAAACATATACCTACACATTAAATTTAAAACACCGTTAAAGATTTATAAACATAAGCATTAAAATGAGGACTGAAAAATTGCCAGATGCAGCTGGTGGATTTGAATATAATAATGCAATAAACTATCGCAAGAGTACCTTCAGATGCTAAGTTTGTGTCAGCCAATTTGCTCTATAACTAATACCAAGTACATTGTGTTAGTCCATTGAGTGTTAAAATTCTTAACTAATTTAGCGTAAGTCATCGTGTTCTTCCAAGTCTTTACGATTTACCAGAAGTAACTATTCATATTTATTATCCGATTGTGATTTTCCTCTCTATGGTTGGGACATTTTTGTGATGATAGGGTGGTGATTTTACACGTGTTCATTTTGGAGCGAAAAGCAAACACCAACCAGATTTCATCTTCAAGTTGACGCATTTTAATTAATGCAATGCTTTTGCTGTATTTTAATTAATTGCAGCATTGTTGATTATCGACGGGATATGAGTTATTTGTGTTGAATTTTGGTTATTTCTAAACAAACAATTATTCTTCATTAATCAATCAACAGGTATGTGCTTAAAGTATTTAGTTAACATAATTTTAACAGAGTTATTACCTACTTAAACACAACACGTATTAGTTGATAAGAACAAATCGTTCACAACAACACGTTTTCATTTAATTTACATCGCAAATGTATTTAATAATTATTCAGACCAACACATAACATCCGTAGTATACTTATTTTTCATATAGTCAATTTCGTAAACATACATGCCATTTACAACTTTTTAAATAGGTTTCTTGTAAAACACCATGTACGAATTAAAACTCCCCATGAATTAACGTTAATTCACTTTAAAGGAAGCATATCAAATAAGGTTTTAAATTCATTTGACTTAGAAAACAAACTTCTGAACTGAAAAAACATAAATATAATTTTTGCAAAAACTTTTTTTTTTCGTTTTTAATTACAAGAAAAAAACGAACACTGGCAAAAACATACTTTATGACAACGCGATTGATATAATTTGGAGAATTGCATTCCTATGGTGACAAAGTAAATCAGACAAGAGTACTGTACTTATGTAAGGTAGGGATCATTTATTATTATAATTATCACCTGTATGATTATACTGAACAAACTTTCTGTAACATGAATTCAAAAATACACAATAGCCAAAAGAAGAACTGAAGGTGACCGGTAATGTATCTCCTACGTGTATAATATTTTCAACACAAAGACATTTCGTAATATGTTTCGCTAATTAGATCGTATTCGTTCTTAGTCATCATTAGATAACAACGCATAGTATTTATAAAATTACTATTAGGTATTTCATAAATCTAGTAAAAGGTGTCTAGTTTTGGTTGTTTATAAAACCAAGCAAAGTACTTATATTTTAAAGTAATGCATTCTTTTGTCTATAAGTGTATGCATGTTAACTCTTTGTCCGTCTTCTACACTCCATAAGTATTTATATTTCCATGCCATGCGTTCTTTTTTATAAGTGTATACTGTCGTTACTCATTGTCCATCTACTTATTTCCGGTATTGTTAACAACACGAATAACCACTTGGGCAGGCTTGTGCGATGGATCTTTGTTCGTGCCGCCTTGCTGTACTTGGTAGATGACGTGTTCATGAATAAATATATATCTTATATATTTATTATCTTTTCTTCAGGTAAATATTAGTTCTATTCTGCCTAAATGTTCATTATTTGTGTGTATTTGTTATACAAGTGTTTTCTTCAAGTATTTGTATTTTTACAATATCTGCTTTATTGTTTGCGTATACATGTTATCGATGTTGTACGTGTATTTGCCAGAGGTGTGTCGTTTACTATACTTGTTTCATAACGTGTTCACAAATAAAATTATATACATTGTATATATACTGATGCTAAAAAGAAAGTGTGCATTTTATAAATGCCCGTAACGTTTTGCTTAATAAATTAAAGCAGCTGACATACAGATGCTCAAAACATATAAAATAAGAAAATAATATCGTTAAATACTGGTCAAGTTATGTTCAGTGGAGAAATCTATTATTACTGACCCCTTCATTCAAGTGAGAAAGTTGACAAAATGTTGGTTAAACATCGTTTTTCTTTGCATAATTTACTGCGTTACTAACGTAGTAGCCGTTATGTATAGTAGGAATATCCCGATGGCAGAAAAGCCAATTGTCTGTTTTCAAAGCAAAAAAAGTGAAAATGTGTAAATTTTAACCGCTATTTTGATTTCTAACAACTACTATATGTCTTTGAAGAGATATTTTGAAATATTGTTTTTCATCTGGAGGTCAGCTGCTTCAAGTAATACTATTTTTCCTGCCATGGTACTGGCAATGTGTCTTATACATTACAATTAACAAAACAATACTTTGATGCATTGCTAGGTATCACATGATTTAAAACGCATCTTTTGCACGTGTAACTGTTCCTCTCTATCATAATACTTGAATCTGAGTCGGAATTAATTTGTCATCATTTATGTAACAATAAAATCACAAAACATTTAAACATTTTACTTTTATACGGGACTTTCTTGAAAATTGACAAATCGACGCGTCTTTGCTACTCTTGTCTTACCTTGGCGTTACTGACGTCATCAAGCATTTGTTTTAACACAAAGACACAACTTGGGTGCAGCAACAATATTTGAGAACTACTGCACTATGACTAACCAAGTGCTGACGTATTACGTCAAGGTCAGTTTTTTTCGTTAACGCGTGGACGCCAATGTCTGCAGACGCGAATATTAAGTACATCGTGAGTAAAAAGGAAAGGTCTATCAATGATTTAATACCTTTCAAGCATATTCTTTCCTCATTAAACATTAAACATTTCGTTACATAACTGCACACTTTCTTTTTAGCTTCAGTACAATCTATATAATTATTATCTATTCTTTGGCCAACTTCAGCCATCCAAATACTATCAGAGTCAGTGTAAACCTACACCCTGCAACATTCTTGTACTGCAATGTTACATAACTGTAAAACTATAAGTTGCGTTATACAGCACTGAATCTGATACAATTGTTTTATTTATAGAACGTTTCAATACATAGAAACGAAAGTGCATAATTTCAAGTACATTTGAATGCTAGATTAAATTAATTAAGAACCCATATCGCTTTGACAACCGGTCTTCTGTTGTGCTCCATAATTATATCTGATTTGAGGAAACCGGAGATACAACTTGAGACAGTTCATCACTGTCTTCTAATTCAGGCACAATATCGATACTGTCCATACAATGTTCTAAACCACTAATTGAATGTATATAAATAACTATCAGAAACAACAAATTGAAACACGACCATTAAAATTGTGAACAAATAACAGATACATGTGTTATTTTTTTGTAAATTATAGTTAACGGTTAACGCTCGTAATTTTACTTAAAACTACATATATGTCATTAAACTCGAATCGAACTGAATCCATAGTGCTAGCCAGTTTAGTGTGTATTAAATATGTTTATTCAGTTTAGTTCACGATATCACCATCATACACACATATTTGATTTATATTTCCATTTTACATACATATTTAGATTATTTTTTTCGTCTAACGTTATTTTCATTAAATTTATTTCTATTGTACTGGAAAAGTTGTGGTTTCAACTTAATTTTACTGCGCCGCTCTTCGCTTAAGGGTAACCAACTTTAAGTAAATACAATGTATCAATGATCTAATGACACTGTTTAATTGAGATATTAAAACAACAGATATACCACGAACATACTTATATGTGTTTCTGTATATGGGTTGCTTCGTCAACTTTCTGTGCATTACAAGTCTGCAAAGTAATAAACTACATTAAGTTTGAATTTATAGTGTTTTTTCCATCTAAATATACACCTCACGTGGCATGTCTGTGAAATACGTCATGCTTATATTATTATTATTTCTCTGAAGGAACGTCGCACGTAGTGCTACGTGACTAACTCGATCATTCTTATTGCGTGACCCATCTTAAAAGTTTGTTTTACCGATAACCATCCTATATTTTTCTGTCTTTCGTACAAACGTCAATAATAGAACCATTCGCGTTATTCATCAAGGACAAATACAAGTTTAATGGCATTTAAATTAGCAAAAGCGTTAGATGATGAAAGTAGTGAGCAAAATGATTTACCATTCAGGGCATTTTTGTAAAACATTTTAGGGTCTGTTTTTTCTTTAGTTCTTAAGTTCTGGCATCCGCGGGTCCGTTTCCGTGTGCTTTAATGTCAGTGACTACCTTTTACGCGTGTGTCTTGTTCCATTGAAACCATTACTAAAAACATGTCGATTCGTTTAGATCACAGTAAGCTGTTTGTATGAAATGTCAAGGGCTGCAAATAATCCGGTAAGTGGTTCGCACTATTCCACGACACACATCGTCCTTTCGTAATGATTTGCTGTCGACAAGACAACAGATTCGGAAATTTTTTCCCCCGGTTTACATCCATATAATGACTGCTTATATTTCACCATCCAAACTAAGGACTACTGAGATTCTTGCTTTATTCGCTTTCACTTTTGACAAACAATCTGCAAATCGGGAGGCACTCTGCAGCACAAATTATTCTAACATAGAGTTACGAACGTACGAGTATGTTAGTAGAATATGCGATAGTTTTATGTCACCATTTTTGTAGGCAGTCTGCGCGTAAATTATTTTTCGACTATAGCCATTCGGGCTATTTAAATAGACTTTTTTATAGGCCGACTGAAATTTAAATAGCCCAACATTGTTGGTTTGGTTATAATTCATACAATTCATATTAGAAATGCCTTGACTGTTAGTAATTTTAATTTTGATTGTGTATTTTACGAACGAATAACTCCACAATCAGTGTTTATGTCAATTTGTTTCTTTGTTCAGAATT